>Ga0163111_10001068_pt1 | contig 16614 bp, 10 predicted proteins | sample CRUFie1St18metaG_FD_109645 | JGI IMG/M metagenome (GOLD analysis project Ga0163111, IMG submission 109645) | Marine microbial communities from the Costa Rica Dome - CRUD Field 142mm St18 metaG | ecosystem: Environmental > Aquatic > Marine > Oceanic > Photic zone | place: Costa Rica: the Eastern...
AAAACATAAAGCGCATTCCCTGAGCTGGGATGCCTTATGTCTGGAGCAACGACCCGAGGGACTGTCCTGGGACTTACCCCTCTCGCGCCCATTGCGCTGTTGACGGCTATGTACTGTTTTCCGTCAATACTAAAAGTAGCCGGATGGCCCTGAACCGATGTGCCTAAGCGGGTCTCCCACAAGATCTCGCCGGTGCTAGCGTTATGGGCTCTGAAGTAACGGTCGAGGTCTCCCACAAAGGCAATGTTCCCAGCGGTTGATAGAACTCCTGTTAGAAGTGCCGCACGTTGTTCGTACGACCAAACTTCTTTCATGGTGTCGACATTAAAGGCCGCTAGCTTGCCCATATTTCCGTTTGATCCGGGCATTTCAAACCACCGTCTATTTGCAGCTGTTCCTCCCGCGCCATGAACCAATGGAACCTCTCGAGCAGCAATTTCTAGACAGGATTGACTGAGTGGAATTATCAAAGAAGCGGTGGGCTCATGATAACTCATTGAATGCCAATCCTTTCCGCCTGCAGTTGAAGGACAGACTGATATCCACTGATCTATTTGAGCATTCTGGATATCTTGCCGGTAGGTAACCTCCCCAGTTTTTTTGTCAATATTTGTAAAAGCGTTTTGGAAAATAGTTTCCTTAAAGTCGACAAATTTTCCGGATACTCGGTCGTGCTTCCACAAGATTCCGTGTTTTCCGATTGAAAACACTAATTTATCATCACCTCGATCTATAAGAACCCGCTCAAAGACCTCGTCTAAATCTAATGCTTCCGCTGGGACGTGTTGGAAATGCCAATCCAGTTCGCCGCTATCGACATCGATTGCGACGGTCGAGTTGGTAAACAAGCCGGCATCGAAAATAGACAATGATCGACTTGCGGGCATCCAGGGTTTCTGTTGAGCGGTTCCCCAGTAAGTTAATTTTAGCTCCGGGTCGTAGGAGCCTGTGATCCATGTTTCTCCGCCTGCGCGAAACAGATCATCAATATCGCCCCAGGTATCACCTCCAGGAGTTCCGGATTTCGCAATTGTGTTAAATCTCCAAGACAGCTCGCCCGTGTTCGCATCATGAGCGCTGATATAACACTCCTCTTCGATAAATCTAGAACACCCTAATAAGCCTTGAAGTACTTTCCCATCGGCGATGATAGGACCACTGGAATTCCCGAAGCCCTTAGATCCGTCAGCAATCTCTACCTCCCAGACTTTTTCACCTGTAGCGGCATCAAGAGCTAGTAGCCTTGCATCTGTAGTTGCCTGGATAATCTTATCTTCATAGATAGCAATATTTCGCATGTCCTCACTATCAAATGGACCGGCGTGATGTTCCCAAATAAGCTCACCCGTTTTTCCATCTAGTGCTTGAATAATGTTGCTAGTATTAATGAGATATATGACCCCATTGTAGACAAGAGGAGCAGGCTCTCCGTCACCTTCATGCATATTCCACATCCACTCAAGTCGAAGGTTGTCGACATTCTCCGAGTTGATTTGATCGAGTTCGGAAAAGCTCCATGCCTGATAGTTTCCCCGAAGCATTAACCAATCATTAGGGGAAGGGTCGGCGAGCATAGCATCAGTGACGGGAGAAAAATTTCTGACTGTGCCGGGGACTACTACGCCAGTAGGTCGCTCGGGCTCAATACGCTGGACCGCAACAGCAGGGCTATCGCCAGGTATATTTGTTGCCATTGCGTAACTGGCATTTTCATTTAGAGCAGGATTTAGGTCTGCGACACCGTTGGTCCTCATGACGTGAGCGACTATTGTCCAGTAATCATCATCACTGATCCCAGCGTTGCCGCCTGGAGGCATATTAGACTTAAGAAAGTTAAAAAACTCGTACGGTGATTGTCTACCGTAACTACCAAGAAAGCCTCCTCCACTCAGCATCGGTCCTACGGCCGAACCTTGTAATTCTAATCCATGACACGCTCCGCAATTCGTTGCGTAAGTCTGTGCGCCGGCGTCAGCCTGGTCTGCAAAAGAAATTAATTGTATCTCGTTATTTGCGGAAGTTGATTGAACGTCCTCACGCGTCTCGGCTCCGCACGCAACTAGGGACGATAAAATTGATACCTTAAAAAGCATTTTAACTATATTCATATCTCTAAACCTAGGTATGACGTTTCGATTAGTTTTAATTCTCTGGCAACGAAAAAACATACAAGGCGTTACCTGACCTTGGGTATGTAATTTCCGTGGCGATGACTCCAGGAACGACTCGAGGACTTGTTCCGCCCAAAGCTGAAGTGACTGCCACATATTGTTTACCATCAACAGCAAACGATACAGGGTGACCTTGTACTGATGTTCCTAGCCGCGTCTCCCAGAGTACTTCGCCAGATTTGACGTCTAATGCTTTGAATCGCCGATCCAGATCACCGACGAAAACTAGATCTCCGCCTGTTGAAATTGTTCCGGTGTGAAGTGAGGCTCTTTGCTGATGATTCCAAACTTCCTCTAAGGTATCAACATGGTAAGCTCCAACTTTACCTAAATTACCATTGGTGCCGGGCATTTCAAAAAATTTTCGACTCGCGCCGACTCCACCTCCCCCCTGGACCAGTGCGACCTCTCGCGCGGCATTTTCAAGACAAGTTTGGCTGAGTGGCGCTACGATCAAACCAGAAGGGGGGTGGTAGGTCATTGAATGCCAATCTTTTCCGCCAGCGCTGGACGGGCAGGCGGAAGTCCACTCATTAAGCTGGGCATTCTGAATATCCTCTCGATAGGTTACAGCGCCAGTTTCTGGGTCTATGTGTGTAAAGACATTCTGAAACATAGTTTCAGTAAATTTGAGAAATTCCCCATTAACTCGATCGCTTTTCCAAAGAATGCCATGTTTACCAAGGGAAAAAACTAGCTTTTCGTCACCCCTATTAACAAGCACTCGCTCAAAAACCTCATCAAGATCCAAAGCTTCAGCAGGTACGTGCTGGAAATACCAGTCTAGCTCGCCACTATCAACATTCACTGCAACCGTAGAGTTGGTGTAGAGGCCATAATCAAATATTGTCATATGGCGTGATACAGGGACCCACGGTTTTTGCTGCGCGGTCCCCCAGTAGGTCAGTCGCAGATCAGGATCATAACTCCCCGTAATCCAGGTATCTCCTCCAGATCTAAACATATTGTCCAGACCGCCCCATGTATCACCGCCAGGCTCGCCCATCTTCGCTACTGTGACGAACCGCCAAAGTAGTTGTCCGTCGTCGGCGTCATGTGCGCTAATAAAACAGTCTTCTCTCGTGTAGCGTGTGCAACCTGCTAGACCGGAAATAACCATGCCATCAGCAACGATGGGGCCGCTTGAGTTCGAAAATCCCTGACGACTGTCAGCAATCTGTGTTTCCCACACCTTTTCTCCAGTTTTAGCATTAAGGGCAACGATACGTGCGTCAGTCGTGGACTGAATTATCTTGTCATCGTACATTGCTATGTTACGCATATCTTGTCGATTTGCAGGCCCAGTCCAATGCTCCCATATCAATTCACCAGTTTTTCCATCCAGTGCCTGAACCACGTTTCCCGGATTGATTAGATAGACGATCCCGTTGTAGACGAGAGGTGCTGGCTCAGAATCCCCTTCATGCATGTTCCAAACCCATTCAAGCCTCAGATTCTTAACATTTTTTGTATTTATCTGTGTAAGTGGACTGTAACTGTGTGCGTAAAAATTGCGTCTATGCATCGGCCAGTCTTGAGGGTCTGGGTTGCGGAGTATTTCCTGCGTTAACGGTTTGAATGGGACAAAGTCCTCGGTGTTGCCGCGCACAGTAAGGCCTGCCGGAGCCGGCGGTTCTGACTGCTCGCGCTGGGCTACCACCTGCGAAATATTGTCTGCGATTTCAAAGTCCGAAGTTGCTGTAATTGCCTCGTTTATCTCGTCTACTCCATTGACGTTCAAAATATGTGCGACGATATTCAAGTAGTCGGAATTGCTTATATGCTCATTACCTCCTGGTGGCATATTTGCCTGAATATTGCCGAGTAAAAGAGCAGGTGTTTGTGTACCCCATCTCTGAATGAAGGTATAGCCACTCAGCAAAGGACCTAAGGTGGATCCTTCGAGGTTTGAACCATGGCAGGCTGCACAGTTACTAGAATAAAGTTCAGCCCCGGTGGTCACCTGGTTATCAAATGTCATTGTTGAAACTTCCGCCAATTTCTCTGCGGCGGTTTCGGGCTCTAGGTTGCTATTGTCGTTGCAAGCAATAAGCGAGGTGGTAGCTAATCCAAAAAGAAAGTGTCTTATTAGGTGTAATTCTTGAGCGATAACCATAGGAATAATCCGGTTCTATAAGTCTGAGAAGTGACTACGTAAAAAGACCCAACCGCGCAACTCCCCCGCGGGGTTGCTCTCGGAGTGAATTTGAATGTAAAACTCATTATTGCTAAGCGCTTCGATTTGTTCTTCCGATAAAGATAGAGTTCCGTTAACAGAACCATCGGTGGATTGAGAAACCTCCAAGGTATGAATAACTGGTCCGGGTTGAGCGGGAGGTCCATTATGGATGTGGGCGCCAGTTGCAGCAGAACTCATTCCAGAAAAATTACCTTCAACAGTGAGTGAGTTATCATTTAGTGTCAAGATTACCTCGCCTTCCCCCAGAATCGTGGTAACGGTTTGGGGGGTTGTCGGCATCGGCGAGAGTCTGGCTCGGTAGACCTCTTGAGCCTGAATATTTGCTGAAAAAAGAAGGCTGCCCACTACCAGTGTGGGTAATAAATTTCGGCCGAGTTTCATAAGTACCTCTTGGCTCTAATTGTTAAGGAATCAGTTCCCAAAACTAACAGGAAAACACGAGGTATTGCAATGATCATGCAAAAACTATGACAGAATTCAGTCAGTTACTGAGTTGAGCTCTCTTTTTGGCTATCGACATTCAAAATTTTCGGCGACCCAATTTATAGGATCATTAGCACCATTAATTGGGCCGACATACTCCGCTCGTTTTGGATATGCGCACACTGGACGCTGATTGTCGACTTGGCCATCAGTGAGATGCTCGGCGACAACAAAGTCAGGTGCTATACCATTTTCGACCCAATCAACCATTGGTCCGAGCTTGTCCCAGGTATTTGGACCTGGGCCCCCGGCGCAATGGCCCATACCAGGGGCCATAAAGAGGCGCGCGTCTAGAGCGGCTCTAGTTGTGTCTCCTTCGAATGTTGCGTTAACCATCTCTTCGAAATAATCGACGGTATCTTCACCTACAATAAGCGTATCTACCCATCCGTGATAGATGATCAATTTACCTCCATGATCTCTCAGAAACTTGCTCAAATTGGGGTCCGTTGCATCGGTAATCGACTTCATTAAATCTCCTTTACCGGAATAAAAGTCATTAATGTCATAGTCTTTCCAGTGAAATTCGGGGAATGGGCCGGTGGTTTTTGCTTCGTAACTATAGTCGCGTAAATCCGGAATGGTGCTTCCAGGGTCATTTTCGTAGAATAAATAATTCATATGATCGCCAGCGACTCCAACCAGCTTAGAGGGACTCATGTTGTTTCCCTCATAAGGGATATAGTAATTGACCCATCGACGCTCTGATCCAAAAGCTTTGCCGGGATACACATCTCTACCTGAATCATCGACGGGGCCTCTATAGAAATCTGTTATTGTGTTCATTTGAGCCTCATTAAAGCATCCACTCGAATAACCCTCCGATGGACACCGAAGGTGGTCTAACTCGATAGCTGGATCAAAGTCGCAAGCTAGTGGATTGTCGATCACACCATCAGTAATTCCGTCTAGAACATCACATTTACCGAGAACCTTTTCATGAAGTATTTCGATAAGCTGCAGACTATCGTATGAACCATCTCCATCAGAGTCAGTGGCAAGGTTACCAGCAAGGTTATTTCTATAGACGCGCTGAAGGTTCCATACCCCAGAGGCGTTTAGAGCCTGGTATGCGAAAGCCGGTGCGCCGGCCACAATACCGTCAAAATCATTGGGGTATCGCTGGGCTTCCATGAGTCCTTGACGGCCACCTTGAGAGCAACCCTCAAAATACGAATAGTTTGGCGCTCTTTTATAGTATTGATTTACTAATAGCTTACCGGCCATAACGGTTAAATGAACTGCACGATAGCCAAAATCAATCTCAGCCTGTCTATTATTGAATGCAAATGAAGCACCAGGTTCAACGCCATTGTCGTGACCCGTATTACTATTGGCTACCGCATAGCCTTCCGCGACACGATGGTCAGCGTAATCCAAATCTCCGTCTTTGCCCCCGTCGCCCCATTGTAAAAATCGGCCGTTCCAGTTTTGTTTCAGAGGAAGCTGTGCATGGAAATGAATCGCGGGTGCAATTATTCCTCGAACATAGCAATACGGGTCTTCTGATCGATCGTTTTCCCTAATTTTTGCTGAAGTGATGGTAAGATTACGAATATTTTCTAGGCTCTCACAAGCGAATTTCTCATCCGAATCCAAGATCTGTGCATGAGCTAAATATGGATAAAGAATTAAGCTGAGGATAGTGACGTTTTTTGTTAAATTTACGGTGATCATAGTTCCATGCTTCTTTGTTATTGTTGTCAATGCAGATATAGGAGAGATTACAGGCAGTGTGTGGTCGATTCAATGTTATAGACAGTCCTGAAGTTATGGATTTGTGCAAAAAACTGGGGGTGCACTCAGCAAGGATCCCGACGCAATTAGATATTGCGCCAGGGAGCAAAATAACTATCATTCACGGCTTTAGCGCCGCTAGACAAATATCTGAGGCAACATGGTGGCTTTTACTAGATAGTAAAAATCTTAAGCCGAAATATCGATACGCAAGTTTTAATTCGAGAAGTGCCAAGTTGTTTATCAAAAATTCAATATCATATAAGCCATTTAGAGAGTCGCGTTGTATCATTCCTGGTTCAGCTTTCATTGAGGGTTTAGGCGATAAGAAAACTTATTATAAAATTGAACTAGAAAGCTCGGCTATCGCTTTTGGAGGACTTTACAAGGAACATTTGAATCCACTTACAGGAGAGATCATTTACTCGGCTTCAATAATTACTCTTTCACCGAGCTCGCCAGAGTGGCAAAAAATTCACCCCAAATCTATACCCCTTATGATTGATTACTCCGACGATCAAATAGTGGATCTTTGGCTTGACCCTGATTTTCAAACAGTTACACAATTCCAACCACTTTTTGAAAAAACTTGTAATAGGCAGATGAAAGTTACGCCTATAGGCAAGCCAAGCCAATGGAATGTTGTTGGTGACAGCCTTTCGCTACTTGCTTAAGGTGAGTAAATTTTAACAGCAGCCTTGAGTAACTTTTTTAACCTTTAAGAGGCGAACCATAGGATAATCCCACAGCCAACAACTAGGATTTGTCCGACTTGATCTGTGAGAGCAAACAGCACAGGATCTTCTGACATCTCTCCTTCCAAAGCATTTTTCCATATACGAAAAAGCAGATAAGAAAGAAGAGGAAAAATCGCCCAAAGAAAAAGTGGTGATGTGTATAGCTCTGTGGTTTTTGGATCTGTGATATAGAATGCGAATATGGCGACTGCGATAGTATTGGATAGAACTCCCGCAATGCTCAAAAAGCTCATGTGGTCTTTGCGGTAAGCGCGACCCTCAATTTTTTTGTTTCCAGCAGAAATTACGTTGAATAACTCGGCTACGCGCTTAACCATTGCTAGCCCAAGGAACAGAGAAAAAGAGAACCCAAGAAGCCAAAAAGTGGGTTGCAATTCTATCGATTCAGCCCCAGCTATTATTCTGAGAGTGTATAAAAATCCGAGCACAACTACGTCTAACATAAAAATTTTCTTTAAATAGAAACTGTAAGCAAAATTTATCAGCCCATAGGTAAAGAAAACTATGAGGAAGCCAAAGGGAAGATGAAAAGCAGTGATCGCCCCTAATATGAATAAGCATGGCCCTGCGATTAGCCCAGTTAAAATCGATAGATTTCCGGACGCGAAAGGGCGATTGAACTTTGTAAGGTGGTTTCGGTCGTGCTCCAAATCGAATAGATCATTCATTAGATAAACACTTGAGGCGCACAGTGAAAAACTAATAAATGTTACAAATAACACTGAGATTAAGCCTGTGTCCGAAAGCTGATGTGACAGTATTAGCGGTATAAATACTAGTAAGTTTTTGAGCCATTGATGAGGACGGACTGATCTGAGCAATTGTCCTAATGCAGGTTCTGGAGGATCGAAGCGAAGAGCATTTTCGAATTTTTTAGAATTTGTTGCCTTAACTTCGCAGTTCACGAAAATAGCCTGTGAGGCTTCATTCCAAAGTACCGCGTCAATTCGAGAGTTTCCTGCGTAGGCAAAAGACTTTCCGCCAGTGAGCATTTTAATTTTTTCTAATTTTGTTTTTCCTTTTAGGTTTACATTTGCGTCACTTCCAAAAGCAGCATCAAAAATTTTCATATGGCTTTTTATTTGGTCGACAGCTTTCTGGTTTGATGCAGAGATAAGTATTAGTTTCCTATTTTTTTTCTTCTCCGTTTGTAAATACTTCAGGAATTCGGTATTTACGGGCAAGGTGGCTACTGGTATCTCAACTCTATTGGATAGCTGATATTTCAAATGTGCGCGACCTTTCGCAAGCCAAAGCAAGATTGATAAGCAATAGAAAATATTTTTCTTTAAAAGAAGAAGCATTGCCTCAAACATTGTGTCGGTCTTTAGAAGGGTTCCATCTAAATCCACGAACAGAGGTACGTCTTTTTCGGAATTCGCCAATTTCTTATATCTTGATTCGTTTAAAGATGTTTTCAGGAATCACGCAAACAAGCAGCATAATTAACCGCCAATAGGAAGGAGCGTAAATGACATGTCTTTTTTTGCCGATGCCTTTGACGATTGAAGAAGCAATTGATTCTGGGGAAGACCAAAGCGGCCCCTTCTTCAAATGTGCTGTCATTGGAGAGTCTACGAGACCGGGCCTAACATCGACTATATTTACATTATCCGTTACTAGACTCCCACGGAGGCCTTGAAGGTATGTGGAGACCATTGATTTTGCGGCACCATAAACGAAGTTAGACTGTCTCCCGCGTTCTCCGGCTACAGAGGTAATTACGGCCAGTGTACCTTTTTTCTGTTTTCTCAAACGATTGACTATTTCAGTGCACAAAGAGATAACGCTTAACCCGTTCACGCGAATGGCGTCCTCGGCTTTTTCATAGTCTGCCTGACATTCTTCCTGATTTGGCAGGTTGCCATGGCAAATTAATGCAATATCAATACTGCCCAAAGACTCAACTGCTGCTTCAACTATCGCTGAGTGTTTATTCGTACTTTCAGCAGTATAATTCAGAGCTTTGACTGAGCTTGCGCCTCTTAACTTAAGATCAGCAGCCGATTCGCGAAGACGTTCTTCGTCCCTCGCCAAGAGAAAAAGTTTCGCATTCTCGACAGCGTACAGACGGGATACTGATCGTGCTATTGCTGATGTTGCGCCAATGACTAAAATATTCATAAGTTTGATATAAAAATCAGTTCGTCAACCCTAGACGCTTTGATTGTTGGGAAGAAAAAATATTTTCCGGATCATATTTAGTTTTCACAGCGACGAACTTTTCCCAGTTTTCATAGGATTCCTTAAACACTCGCTCACTCATTCTCGCATCTTTCGCAAGGTACTGTCTTCCTCCAAAAGACAACACTATCTCGTCTAGTTCATCTAGTAGACGTAAAAGCTTAGCGTCTCTTTTAAAGTCCATAGAAAGAGTGTAACCAGCCCGAGGGAAGGAGAGGTAGTTATCATTACCCGTTACGAATTTTTTTAAGACAGATAGTGTTGGCGCCGTTCCAGAGTCTGATATCCTCTCTAAGACAACTGTGATCGCCTCCAGTGCGCAATCTATTGGAACCACAAACTGATACTGGATAAATCCTTTTGATCCATAAATCAAATTCCAGTTTTTTATGCCATCCAGCGGGAAAAAATAGGATTCATAACTGACTTGTTTTGACTTTCGTCGAATTACTTTTGACTGATAAAGTAGCTCGTTGAACAGCTTTATAGAATATCTGTTAAGCAACTTCGATGAGGCTATCAAAGGAATATATTGTTCTCTTCGGAGAACTGGTTGGCAACCCCCTTTTTTGCTGTGATTGCCCGTATGAATCAATGACCTCCCCCTGTGTTCCCCTTGCGCTTGCGCATCTAACCAAGCCACTGAATATTCACACTCTTCAGATGCGTCAAATATATCCATACACTCGCTCAGGTTTCTAGCAACTCTTGTTTTTTTGTTTATAAAGACACTTGCCACTTTTTTTAAATTAATTGTGGCGTTAAGTATTACGCCCGTTAAACCCATGCCGCCGCATGTCGCTCGAAAAAGATCTTCCTGTTTGGATCTTGAGCACTGTATAATTTCCCCATTGGCCAGCAATAAATCAAAACTAACTAGATGTTGGCAAAAACTCCCCTCTTGGTGATGGTTTTTCCCGTGAATATCAGCAGCAATGGCGCCACCCACGGTGACATATTTAGTTCCCGGTAACACTGGAGGGAAAAATCCAGCAGGAATAACAAGGTTAAGCATATCTTTCAGTTGGACACCTGACCCACATGTTACGGTGCTTTTAGCGGTGTTTAATGAGATGAAGTTATCCAGGAATCTGGTGTTCAACACATAGGCAGCTAAAGCGCTGTCGCCATAGCTACGGCCGCTGCCACGAGCAATAATGGGGTAACCCAGCGTCTTATTTAAAAAGTGGCTTTGAGCAGACTTCTGCGAAACAGGCTCAATAATTTTTGCTATCGCGGTCGGGTAGCGGCCCCATCCAGAAAGTTGCATTTTTTTTCCAGTGTTTGTGAAAAGCTGTGGTGCTTGATTGGCTTTTATTTTACTGTATAAATCGAAGTAAAGGATTAATAATTGCTCAAAATTATCTTCTTTAAATAAATGATTGCTTCAAGAGAGATATAATTTGATAAACCTTATTGACGTGGAGAAGTTTGCTCGTAACCTCGCGATAGAAGCGGGCAGTCTAATAAAAAGTGAAAGTGATGGAGCGAAGCCAGTCGCTAAAAGTTTCAAAAATGGAAATGAAATGGTCACCAGTGTTGATATCGCTGCAGATAAATTCATCTGTAATAAAATAAGTCAGACCTTTCCCAGTCATACGATCGTCTCTGAGGAGACTTTTCCTGATACTAATCATTTAGACAAAGCAACAACCTCATTCTGGATAATTGATCCTATCGATGGAACTGTCAATTTTGCTCATGAGCACGATCAATCAGCAGTTTCCATTGCATTCTCTCAGAATGGTCATGTCGAAGTAGGTATAGTCTACAATCCATTCACTAATGAGATGTTTTCCGCAATTAGGGGAAATGGAGCTCATCTTAACGGAAGGCCAATTCGAGTTGCTGAAAAGACGGATATTCGTCGCGCGATTGTCGCCACGGGGTTTCCTTACGAGAAATCGAATATTGAACCCATGATTGTTCGAGTTGGAGAAATTCTTCGGCACTGCGCTGATATCCGGCGACTGGGTTCAGCGGCCCTTGATATCTGCTGGGTAGCAGCAGGTCGTCTTGATGTATATTACGAAAGCTTAAATTTGTGGGATTTTGCAGCAGCGCGACTTATCGCCTTTGAAGCTGGCGCGATATGTGGCCACTTTAGTGAGTTACCCCAGGGTGCGGACCCCCAGTTTTATCAAAACGACTTGTTGATTACGAATTCTTGTCTATTTCCAAAAATCAAGAAAATTTTGCAAGCTGCGAATGCTCTAAAATAGGGCCTACTGTTTTGAGTTTAGATGGGCTTTTATCACGGTAAAAAGAGCCTTAGATCATTGACCTCTGGGTACTGAGCCCTTAGAGTAAGTTAATATATTGGTGCGCTCGTCGGAGAATCAGGTTTTTAGGCTGATCTAGTCATAGTCAAAAAGCACTCTAGCCGATGATTTAGACTGATTTTACTCCCAAAGAAAATTCGAGGTGAGGAAATATGTTAAGAAGCTTCTTATCTACGTTAATGATGCTACCCGTCTTGGTCTGTGCTGCTGACCGAGTGGGCGATTTTTCACTTTTAGATCAAGATGGCTACCATCATGGTATGAGCTGGTACGATGATCATGAAGCTGTGGTGTTTCTTGTACAATCAAATGACAGTGAATCTGTTTCAGCCGAAGTGCCACGTTTTAACGATCTAAAGTCTAGATTTGATGAAACTGGCATAGAGTTCATGATGATCAACCCGATGGGTCGACGCAATAGAGAAGCTGTTCAAGTGAAGGTCAAAGAGTATGGTATTGATGTCCCTGTTTTGATGGATGATTCAAGGTTAATTTCAGAAGCTCTTGGTATTAAACGTTTGGGTGAAGTTTTGATCTTCGATCCGAAAAGTTTTTCCGTTGAATTTCGCGGAACCGTTCAGTCAGCTGAAGTTGCTCTCGAGCAGTTGCTTGAGAAAAGAGAAATATCGCCAAGGATCGTCGAAACAGACGGCATGATCGTAAACTTCCCAGAAAAAGAGACTCCGTCCTATGTTGCAGACATAGCTCCAGTTTTGGCAGAGCAGTGCGCGAGTTGTCACCGTGAAGGCGGCGTTGCACCCTTTGCGATGGATAGTCACACCATGGTGAAAGGCTGGTCTCCGATGATCAGGGAAGTGTTGATGACCCGCCGTATGCCGCCAGGACAAATTGACGGACACATTGGTGATTTCATCAACGATAGACTTGTTGATAGTAAAGACGTTCGAAATATCATTGCTTGGGTGGAAGATGGTGCTCCTAAAGATGGAGATTACGACCCACTTGCTAATCTAGAGTGGCCAGAGTCGAAATGGGCTTTTGGCGAACCCGATATGATACTCGATATACCCGCTACTACCGTTCCAGCAACAGGTAATGGAGTTTTTGTTAACGTAGAAGTTGTGTTTGATATGCCAACGGATCGATGGCTGAGGGGAAGCCAGATTATTGCGGGCGACCGCACAGTACTCCACCACACGGTAAACCGATTGGATTTCCCTGGCGAATCCGGCCGTCGATTTTTAGGGGGTAGCGGTAATCCAGACAAGGCGGATATCACAGCTTACATTCCTGGTGATACACCAGATCTAGCTCCGCCTAATACTGGTGGGTTAGTAAAGGCGGGATCAACTTTGAACCTGAATATGCATTACACTCCTAATGGACGCGAAACTGTTGATAGAAGTCAGCTGGGTGTTTGGTTCTATCCCGAGGGTGAGGAGCCTGAGGAAAGGATGTCTGGACGATGTGCATGCGTTTTTCCAGGTGGCTGGACCACTATTCCGGCCCACGATCCCGCGTTTGAGCAAACCGCTAGTATAGTTATTGAGAACGATGCCCATATCCACAGTTATTTGCCACATATGCATTTCCGCGGCAAGCGAATGCGCTTCTATGCTGATTACCCAGATGGTTCCAATGAAGAGCTAATCAACATTGCAAAGTATAATTACAATTGGCAACTTAGTTACACCTACGAAGAGCCAAAGTTTGTGCCAGGTGGGACTAAAATTACTGCGGTAGCAGCTTGGGATAATTCGTCTCAGAATCCAGCAAATCCTAATCCAGACCGAAATGTAGATTGGGGCAACGAAAGCTGGGATGAAATGTTTTTTGGAGCCGTGAAATGGAAGGAAGCAAATCAGGGGGGCGATGATTAGCTCTAATTATCCTGCGTAATTAGTTCATTCCGAAACCAAAACCGGTAGCTTTTAACTTCAGAAGCTACCGGTTTTTACCTCTTAAAAATGCTTGTAGACTATAAAATTTCAAATATGTCGTAAGCAACTTTGCCTTCCACCTGTTTTGATTTGCCTACAAAAACCGCATGATTCAACCAGTCGTACTTCTCAGACGCCGTATTGAATACAGGCGTTACTCTCCAATACAATCCGGCATCACTTCGAGCTACCACTCCTTTGTACGTCATGTAAATGATAGCGCCGTCGTTCGTCTCCAAGGTTATTCGTACATCAAGGCTGCTATGACCCGAAACTTGAGTGATCCAGTCTGCGCCTCCAGCATGGACCGTGCCTTGCAATCGCGCCCCAGAAAAAGAGCCGCCTGTGACAGGGGCAATTGATGTATGTCCAGCATCTAGTTGCGGATCAACGTCCAATAAAAGTTCCATCAGAAACTCCGACTGTAGATCACTGGCGGGAGCTTGCCCTGCTGCTACTGATACTTGACCGAGTAGTAAAAAGCCCAAGATAATCGCATGCCGTTTGATTTTTTCCCGTTTATTAGCCATTTAATTTTTCCTATTAGTAGAAAGACATAATCTTATTAGTAATCGTTCAGGAAGTCACAATTTCTCGTGTTTTAAAGTTAGAGTCAAAACGTCTGAGGATCGAAGGGAGGTAGAGAAGATCTAACAACAAAGCCAAAACGACTATAGGTACAAGTAACTTGGCGGATTGTTGAAAGTATAAAGTATTAGCAAATATCAAAACCGTAGTCCCTAAAGCAAGTACCATAGTTGTGATAGTAAGTGCCGGCCCCGCAGTAATGATAGAGTTTTCAATTGCTGATGCTTTGGTAATCCCATCACGACGATTTTCAAGATAATGACTGAGAATGTGGACTGTGTCATCGACTACCAATCCTATGCTGATGCTAAAGAGCATCATAACAAATGGGTCAAGTTGACCTACTAATAAAGCCCAGAAGCCAAAAACCATTGTCGCAGGCAATAGATTAGGGATAACACTTAAGAAACCGTAATAAATGCTTCTAAAACCTAGAGTTAAGCAGATCGTAATTAAGAGTAGACTTATGGAATATCCTTGCAACAATTCAATTGTTACCAGTTCATCCATCCGGGCAAAAAGCAAAACACCGCTTCCATGTATGAGCGAGGCAGATGGAAAATTTTCAGAAAATTCTTTTGTGATTTTCTGATCAAGATTGATCATCTGTTGATTCGTCATCTCCTTCGCGTTTACGGTGATGGTGATTGCTGAGTAATCAGCATCAATAAATCTATCTAATGGTAAAAAGTTGTCTTCGACTGTTTTATAAGCGTTTAAGTAATTTGCATTGGTTTGAATCTCTAACGGAATACTGTATTTTTTCTCATCATTATCGTTGATAATTCTATTTATTGTTTTTATGACTTCAATGATGCTGATAACAGACTCTATTTCTTCCTGGTCTGACAGCCAATTGGTAAATTCATCGGCTCTTTCCAAAAATAGAGGGTCGATAGCTCTATCCTCTATATCGGTTTCTATGGCGTAACTTAGGCCCAAACCACGATTCATGCTTTCTTCGACGACATCGTAATATTCACGAATATCTGACTCGGAGGCTATAAAATCTAAACGGTTAAAGTCGGTTTGATTTAACGGTAAAAGAATAAACGTCACTATAGCCAAAGCAGTGCATACAGAGAATATCATCTTGTCATTATTGGATCCGAATTTAATAACGCTCCTGAGTTGAGGCTGCAAAAAATTTACTCTAATGTCTTCTGAGACCGAGGGAAAATTAGAAATTCTAACTAGCATGAAGGGCAACATGAATATCGTCAGCAAATAAGCAAAGCCAATGCCCACTGAAACTATGCGTCCGAAATCTTGTATGGCAGGCGACGAGGACATGCTTAGAGAAGTGAACCCAATAGCGGTAGTTATAGCTGCCAGAGATACGGGTCGCAGATTCGATTGCATGCTATAAATCATAGCACTTACGGCTTTCTTACTCTGATGAAGGCCTTGCTTGAATATCGATATGATATGCACACTGTTTGCGACAGAGATTATTACAACAACTAGCGGGGCAATAACTGAAATATTATTGAATGAGAGACCAAAAAATCCCAGCGCACCAACCGTGCAAATAATCGTAAATGCGACATGAGTAAGAATGCAAGCCCCAATCGAGAGTGACTTAAAGCAATAACAAATAACACCTACACAGAGCAAAATCACAAGAGGCATTAGCTTAGTTAGATCATCTACCATGTCTTGCTGACTTGCTTTTTCTAGTATAACGTCTGAATTTGCAAGAATTTTGACTGAGGGATGTAAACTTCTCAACTGGTCTTTGAGTGCTAATATGGAGTCAGCAATTTCAAGTCTCTCTGTGTTGTTAGCTTCTCGGGTATTAACGCCAATGATAGCAAATGTAAGTCTCGCGTCAGATGAGAGCAAATTGGTTGTTAAAAACCTCTCATTTTTTGCAACTCTACTTATTTCGGTTATTTCTGAATCGCTTAAGTCATCAATCGACTTGCTAAATAATCGCCTCTGAGTTTCTGGAGACGTATAATCAAGTATAGTGGTTATACCCTGAACTTTAGGAATCAAAGTGAATTTTTCTGTGAGGTCAGAGATAGCTAAAAGTATTTTACGATCAAAAACCGAATTATTTCTATTAGCTACAAAGGCAAATCGAATTTCACCGTTCGATGGGAAAGTTCGATCTAACTCTTCTAGTTCATTTAAATATGGATCGCTTTGAGATAACAGTGCGCTGAGTGAACTGTCAAAAGTCGTTTTAAAAATTCCTGATCCGAGAATACACGTAAGAATCACAGAGAGAATGAATAACCCAGACCTGCATAAAACAGTCGCTTCTGCGATTTTTCTCGTCGACCAGGTTTTGAGGATAAGTAA
>Ga0163111_10001071_pt1 | contig 16599 bp, 16 predicted proteins | sample CRUFie1St18metaG_FD_109645 | JGI IMG/M metagenome (GOLD analysis project Ga0163111, IMG submission 109645) | Marine microbial communities from the Costa Rica Dome - CRUD Field 142mm St18 metaG | ecosystem: Environmental > Aquatic > Marine > Oceanic > Photic zone | place: Costa Rica: the Eastern...
GAAATGATTAAGTCAATGACTGGCTATGCCAGTGAATCCTTCGTAATTAACACAACAAAATTTCTTGTTGAGATAAAGTCTGTTAATAGTAAAAATATAGATTTATCAATTAGAATTCCTCAATTTCTAAAGTCATTTGAAAATGATTTGAGAAAAGAATTATCTGTTAAACTTCATCGTGGTAAGATTGAATTGAATGTCAGTACCGAAGGTAAATTAAATAAGGAAGATGTAATTATTAATAAGGAGGTTATAGAGGATTATATTATACAACTACAAGAATTGAATTTAAATCATAGCATTGGAATCTTGGATGGGGAGCCATCTGACTATCAATACCTAAAAATTGCTATGAACTTACCAAATGCATATACATCAAAATCTATAGAATTAAATAATACACAAAGTAAATCTCTATTGAATAAAATATATTCTCTCATAAGTAAAGTTGATACTTATAGAAAAAAAGAAGGCTTAGAAACCGAAAAGGATATTAAGGATAAAATTTCTAGAATTAAGAAATCACTAAATCAAATTAAAAAGATTGAAAAAGAAAGAATTTCAAAAAAAAGAAAAAAACTCTTCTCAGAACTTGATAAAATCAAGCTTGAAATTGATAATAATAGATTTGAGCAAGAAATGATTTATTATCTTGAAAAATATGATATAAATGAAGAAATAGTCAGGTTAAAAAGTAATATTTTAATGTTTGAAGATACCTTAGATTCAAATGAACCGGTTGGTAAAAAACTTGGTTTTATTTGCCAAGAAATTGGTCGTGAAATAAATACAATTGGGTCAAAAGCAAATGATTCAAATCTTCAAAAGCATGTAATTGAAATGAAGGAAAATTTAGAGAAAATTAAAGAAAACATTTTAAATATTCTCTAATGAAAAAATCAAAATTTATAGTAATAGCAGCACCTTCAGGATCAGGAAAAACTACAATTGTACACAAACTGCTTAATGAGAAAAAATTAGGATTGTTTTTTTCAATTTCAGCAACATCTAGAAAGCCAAGAAAAAATGAAAAAGATGGTGAAAATTATTTTTTCATTTCTAAAAAGGAATTCATTAGGAGGATTAGTAATAATGAATTTGTTGAATGGGAGGAAGTCTATGAAGGAGTATTTTATGGTACTTTATTTTCAGAGCTTGAAAATGCAAAAGAAAAAAATTTAATCTTTGATATAGATGTTATAGGCGGTTTAAATATCAAGAGAAAGTTTAAGAATCAATCATTAACTATTTTCATAAAACCTCCAAGTTTAGCCGAACTTGAAATGAGACTTAAGAATAGGAATTCTGATACTGATTCAAATATTAAAATTAGAATTGATAAAGCTAAAGATGAAATGTTATTAGCTGATAAATTTGATCACATAGTTGAAAACGATATTCTTGAAAAGAGCTATAAAGAAGTTTTTAGAATAGTAAATAACTTCATCAATGAATAAAAAAAAAGTTGGTTTATTTTTTGGAACTTTTGACCCTATTCACAATGGTCACATAAAAATTGCAGAATATATTATTGAAGAAAAATTAAATGATGAAGTTTGGCTAGTAGTTACTCCTGAAAACCCTATCAAAAAAGACAGTAAAATATCTAAATTTATAGATAGGTTCAATATGGTTGATATTGCAACCCAAAAGTACAATAATATAATACCCAGTGACTTAGAGTTTAATCTTAAGAAGCCTAACTATACTATTGACACTTTGGGATATATTTCAGGAAAATTACCTGAAGTTGAATTTAGCTTAATCATTGGTGAGGACAATTATAAAATATTTGACACCTGGAAAGATTATAAAAAAATATTAAATAATTATAAAATATTTATTTATCCACGGAAGGGGACATTAAAAGAAACTCCTCACATTGTAGATGAAAATGCTATTTACATTGGTGGCCCTAGAATTGATCTTAGCTCTACTAATATCAGAAATATAGTCTCAAATAAATCTGAACCAAAAAATTTGATTTCGATTGAAGTTATGGATTATATAAATAAAAATAAATTATATCAATGAAAGAAACGAAATTAAAATTTGGAGTTATTGGAAGTGGAAGCTGGGGAACAGCATTAATAAAAATACTTTCCGAAAATAAGGATGTGATTAACTGGTATATAAGAAACAAAAAAAATATTGAATTCATCAAAAATAATTCTTTTAACCAAAATTATTTAAGTTCTGCAAAACTTGATCTCAAAAAATTAAATATATCATCAGAAATTGATGAAATAATAGAAAAGTCAGACGTAATTATTGTGGCTATTCCTTCAGAATTTGTTAACGGCGAAATAAAAAAAATCAAAGTTGACCTTTCAAATAAAATAATAATTTGTGCTTTGAAGGGTTTAGTTCCCGAAACAAATCTCTTATTTGGCGAACACATGCAAAAACACTTTAATGTTACTAAAGATAATTTTCTTGTTATTGGTGGACCTTGTCATGCTGAAGAAGTTGCATTAGAAAAATTATCATACCTGACAATCGGATCTTCAAACCTAAATTTATGTAAACTAATTTCAAAAAAATTTAAATGTAAGTACATAAATGTGAAAGCATCTGATGATGTAATCGGTATTGAGTATGCGAGTATGCTTAAAAATATATTTGCTTTAGCCGTTGGTATTTCAAACGGTTTAGGATATGGAGATAATTACCAAAGCGTTTTAGTTAGTAATTCAATTAAGGAAATGAAAAGGTTTATTTCTAAAAGACATAAAATAAAAAGGAATATAAACAATTCGGCATACTTAGGTGATTTATTGGTAACTGGCTATTCGTCATTTTCAAGAAATAGAATGTTTGGTAATATGATAGGAAAAGGCTATTCAATAAAGACTGCGCAAGAAAAAATGAAAATGGTTGCCGAGGGATACATTGCAACTAAAAAAGCATTTTTATTAAATCAAGATTCAAATAGAAAAACAAAAATTCCAATAATAAATGCAGTCTATAAAATTTTATACGAAAAAAGAAATCCTAAAGATGTGTTTAAAAAATTAAGTAATAAAATTTATTAAATTGAAGATTTAAACTGCTCAAGAAATCTAATGTCATTTTCGCTTAGCAATCTGATATCATCAATTTCATATAATAAAAGAGCAATTCTATCAATCCCAAGTCCAAAAGCAAATCCTGAATATTCATTTGAATCAATTTTACAATTTTCCAAAACATTTGGATCAACCATGCCACATCCCATTATTTCTAACCAACCAGTACCTTTTGTCATTTTATAATCTGTTTCGTTATTTAAGCCCCAATAAACATCCACTTCAGCACTTGGTTCAGTAAAAGGGAAATATGAAGGTCTTAATCTTATTTTTGATTTCCCAAATAATTGACTTGTAAAATATTCTAAAGTTTGTTTAAGGTCAGCAAAACTTACATCTTTGTCTATACAAAGCCCTTCAATTTGATGAAAAAAACAGTGAGATCTAGCAGAAATCGCCTCATTTCTATAAACACGCCCAGGCGAAATAGTTCTGATTGGAGGTTCATTTGTTTGCATATACCTCACTTGAACTGAGCTAGTATGAGTCCTTAACAAATAGTCTGGATTTTTTTCAATAAAGAATGTGTCCTGCATATCCCTTGCTGGATGATGTTCGGGGAGATTTAATGCACTAAAGTTATGCCAATCATCTTCGATTTCAGGACCTTCACTAACAGTAAATCCTATATTTGAGAAAATATCAATAATTCTATTTTTAACTATTGAAATGGGGTGTCGAGAACCTAATTCAATTATCTCACCTGGTCTCGTTAAATCATTAATTTTTGACTGATTAAAATCACCTAAAATATTATTTTTTGATTGATTAATTTTTTCTTGTGCAAAAGTTTTCAGCTTATTCAACAATTGTCCAATATCTTTTTTCTTATTATTATCTAATAATTTAAATTCTAAAAAATAAGAATTAAGCAAACCTTTTTTACCTAGATATTTTACTCTAAAAGCCTCAATCTCATCCGATGAGCTAGCTTTAAAAGCTTCAATTTCTTTTATATTTTTTAAAATCCTATCCTTCATTTTAATAAAATCAAATTTATGAAATCTTAATTAATATAAACTGATCAACAAAAATAGCTAATAAACACCTTTTTTAATTAAGATACTTTATTCAACTACTTTTAATTCAGAATTCAATTAATTTTATTAGTTATATAAAGATGATAATAATTTATTAATTTAACACAAGGAAATAAATAAACATGATTTACCTTGATATCATATTCCTAGTTATAATTATTTGGGGGGCTTATAATGGTTTTTTAAATGGACTTGTAAAAGAACTTTCTGCTGTTCTTAGTTTAATATTTGGAATAGTTTTGGCAAAAAATTTATATCCGATTTTGGATGAGAAATTAAATGCTCTTACTGATTCAAAACTTATTTCAATCATCTCAGCTGTAATAATATTTATCTTAACAATTATAATTTTTAAAATAGGTGCAAAAATAGCTACTAAATTTATAAATTTTGTATATCTAGGTTTTATAAACAAGTTATTAGGATCAATTTTTGGAGGCATAAAATCGTTATTAATTTTATGTTTTCTGGTATTTATATTTTTAAAAATAAATACTAATATTCAAATTATAAACACAGATAATTTAGAAGAATCAACTATCTATGTTCAAATAAAAAAGATTAATAAAGTAATCCTTCAAAACTCTTACAACGAAAATGGTAGTGATGAATGATGTAAATTAATTAATAAACGTCCATTAGTAAATATATACCCAAAGGTGTATTCTACTTTTACTATATTTTTATCTTGATCTGTAAAAAAATAATTACCCATAACCAAAGCCCTATTTTCTTCTAAAATATATCCAGAATTTTCAAACCTTACATTTAGCCATGGTTTCATTGCGAAACCCATATCTTCAGAACAAAATGAATTATCTCCTCCTATAAAATAAGACAATGCCATTTCAAACGTAGGCCTAAATTGTTCTTGACTAGCTTTGGTAGGTTTAAATAATACTTCACCATTTTTAAAATTATACATGTTATTTAAAAATGAAGATGTAAAGTCAACGCATTCTTGAATTTTATTTTTTAGAGAACCTATTTTAACAATACCATCCCCCCAATTTTTTTGAGCTAAATGAATTTGATTTTTTGTTATCATATAATTTTTATTTTATTTTTTTCAAGCCAACCAACTTGTCCATCAGACAGTCTAACTTTTATCCAATCATTAGTAAAGCTATCAATTACCTTAACTTTAGTACCCTGATACAAAATTAATAATATATCACTTCTGTCGTTAGGCTCAGAATTGATTTCAATTCTTTCATCAAAAATAATTGCATATCGATCAATATGATTCTTTTGATAAGAGTTAAAACTCATCATAATAAAACATATATTGGAAATGAATAATAATAAAAGTACACAGAAAGATAGTCTTTTGATTATTGTAGAATTAGAAAAGAAATATAGAGTAAATACAAAAAGAAATATAAATGAAGTAAGAATCGTTAAATAAGTCCAATCTTCAATATTCATAAAATTTGAAATTTGATCTAACTTTAGATCAATAAATGATTCTGGAACTTTTAAAATTTTATCAATTACAGAATTGTTAGCAATATTTAAATTATTAATTATATAACTATCATTAGGGTCTAGCCTTAAAGCCTTTTCATAGTGCAATATTGCATTAGGCATATCATTTATTTTATAATAACTGTTTCCTAAATTAAAATACAGTTCAGCAGAATGAAATCCAGAATTAAAAATTTCAGAGTATATTTCAATAGACTCCTTATATAAACCTTCATTGTATAAATTATTTGCATTCTGAAATTTTTGGTTAAGCAACTCTTCATTAATTTCTTTTTGAGCAAAGCAATTTAAACAAGAGAGCAAAGCTGTTAGAGATATTAAGATATTTAATGTTTTGAATTTCATTTTTTAATTTTTTCTACTATTTGAATAAACAATTTTGCATTTTCATAATCCTGGCTCATTTCATTAACATCTAGAGGTGTATATCTAGCAAGTTGACAATTCTCGAAAAGATCAAATAATAACTTTATATCAGATTTTTCAATATTTAATTTGCTCAATTTTGATCTTATTTCATCAGTGTTAAAGTTTGAATTTTTTAATTTTAGTTTTGCCTTCAAATATGTAAATAATGCTTTCTCCATTAATTCGTAAAATTTATCTTTATTTCCGATATTATACTTTGATTGTTCTAAATATTTATTTGCAATTTTGACTGATTTATCCAAATTATCTGTTTTTCTGCCACTTAAATATTTTAACAGTCTTGCTACTACCACTATAATAACAATTAGGAGAATTGGAAGAAAAATTAAAATCCAGTAATTAACAGAATTAAATAATATTTTCTGATCGATTTTTGAAAAATTTGTTTTTGTTTTAAAAGATGAAAATTGATTTTTAGAAATAACATCAGAATTTATTTTTTCACTGTCATTATTTTCAGAAAGCATATCTGAATTAGCATTGTTTAAAAAATTTGAATCAATGTTAATCAAAATAGGATCAGAGTAAATTGTTTTATATTGTTCAGTACTTGGATTAAAAAACGAAAATTCGGTTTTTGGTATTTTATATTTCCCAGGTTTTGTGGGTACAATGGTAAACATATTAGAAATATTTCCACTCATTCCAATATTCTTTACAAAGATATCTGATGTCTTTTCTGGTTCATATACCTCTAGTGATCTTGGGAGGTTAATCACAGGATCATCAAATAAATTAAAATTACCTTGACCCAAAATTTTTAAATTTAACTGGAAAGCTTCTCCTAATATTAAATTATCTTTATTTGAACTAACCTCAAAGTTAAAATCACCTACTGCCCCAGAAAAATCTTGGGGTTGATTTAGTGTCGGCAAAGGTTTAACATTTATAGACATTCTTCCGGCTGAGACAGTTTTATTAACACTAGATGCAATACGCTGTCCAAAAAAATCTCTTCTATTAGAAGGTACTTGAACTAAAATATCTAGTGTATATGGCTCAATTTTTAAATTACCTGTCTTTTGTGGATATAGAACTGTTTGTTTAATGATAACATACCTATATGGTTGACCTTTAAAAGTTCCATTTTGAATCTTAGGTGTACCTAAATCAATATTATCACTCCAAAAATCTACATATCTTGGTGACTCTAATTCGTTATTAATTTCAATCTGAATATCTGGAGAAAAATATAATTTATAAGTGATTGATATAGCTTCATTTAAAAAAGGGTTTTTATTTGATACTTCGGCTATGAGGTGTACATTATTGTTGGCAATATAATTTGGGTCATTTGAATCAGTTGGCTGATCAACAGCAGATGTAATATTAATTTGAACCGGTAAAGTCTTATAAATTTCTCCGTCAACTTCAATAGAGGCCTGTCCGATTTCAAATATTCCTTTTTTAGTTGGAGATAAAAAATATGAATACGTTTTTGAATAACTTTTTTTACCATTTATCCATGAATAGTTTATGGATTGGCTAGGACCTTGTACAACCAAGAAATTATCAAAATTTGGTGGAATAAAATTATCCCCATCTTCATCAATTTTAAATTCTACTTTAACTCTTTCGTTAATTCCTAGAGTATTTTTACTTACCTTGGTTGTAAAGTTAACTTGAGTCAGAGCCGTGAAACTCATAAATAAAAAAATTATATTTAAATAGTAAAACCTTTTCATTACCAACCTTTTTCGGTTACCACTTTAGGGCCTTTTTCTTTATTTTCATTTACTTTAGCTTGCACCTTTTTTTCTGCCTTTTCCATAGCTTTTAGTAAATTATTTATTTGCTGAGAAGAAAGCTTAGGTTCTTGATTGCTTTTTTCTTTGGGTTTGTCTGAGTTATTCTTATCATCATCCTTATCCTTGTTCTCATCATCCTTATCATTATTCTCATCATCCTTATCCTTGTTCTCATCATCCTCATCATTATTCTCATCATCCTCATCATTATTCTCATCATCCTTATCCTTGTTCTCATCATCCTTATCATTATTCTCATCATCCTTATCATTATTCTCATCATCCTTATCATTATTTTGTTGATCATCTTCGCACTTTTTTGCTAAAGCCAGATTATACCTGGCTTCATCATCATCTGGTTTATTTCTAAGTGCATTCTTATAAGCTAAAACTGCTTCAGAACACATTTCTTTTTTCATGAAAGAATTTCCTAAATTATAATAAGATTGGTGTTTTTCATTTTTATTTTTTGCAAGATCAATCGATTCAATTTGACTGTTTATTGCTTCATCATAAAGCCCATTATTATAATACTTATTGGATAAATTATATATTGCTCTAATATCAGCTAAAGAATCATCTATTGCAATCCTAAAATTTTTTTCTGCTTTTTCAAAATCCTTATCTTTTTCGCCTTTATTGTAATATCTAGCATAATTTTCAGACTGAGTATAAGTGATAACACACCCAAAAAACAAAAAAAACAATGTGAATATTAAGTTATTTTTCATTGAATAAATTTAATTTTTTTAACCAAATTGTTTTGCTTTCAAGTATAAAAACGTCAATAAAAATAAAAATAAATCCTATTAAAATAAACCACTGAAATTTATCATCATACTCAGTGAACTTTTGGGTTTCTAATTCTTTTTTTTCTGTATCACTTAATGTATTTATTACTTGATCAACCACATCAGTTGTATTTTCTCCAGATATATACTCACCACCAGTTGCTTCTGCAATATTTTTTAAAAAATTATTATTTAGCTTTGTAATAACAACCTCATCATTTAAATCCTTTTTATATCTTAAAACAATGCCATTCTGTTTAATCGGTATGGGACCGCCCTTTTCTGTTCCTATTCCAATCGAATAAATTTTTATATTACTTTTTATCGCTGTATCAATTATTTCATCTGTAAAATTGTTGTGATCTTCTCCGTCTGAAAATAAAAATAATAATCTTTCCATTGATTCATCTTGATCAAAATAAGATGATGATAATTTTATAGCTTCATTAATTGCTGTACCTTGTGAGGACAACATATCAGTATCCATATTTTGTAAAAACATTTTTGCAGAAGAGTAATCTGAGGTCATTGGTAATTGAGGGATAGCCTTTGCAGCATATGCTATTAATCCTACCCTGTCTCCGTCTAATCTATCAATTATTTTATTTACTAGTTGTTTTGACTTATTAATCCTATTTGGTGAAATATCTTCAGCTAACATGCTTTTAGAAACATCTACCGCAAATACTATATCTACTCCAAGTCTCTGAAATGTCTGAATTTTACTTCCAATTTTAGGATTTATCATGCCGATAATTAAAAATATTAAACCAGTAATAATCGTCAATATTTTAATAATTGGTTTTATTTCTGAAATATTAGGACTTAACTTTTTTAGGTTACTTTTAGTAAAGTATCTATTTTGAGTTTTAATTTTCCAAATTTTATTTTTTATAAATAATATTCCGATAATAAATACAGTTAAAATTAACCATAACCACAATATGTTATCTATTTCATACATTATATAAAGCTTCTAAGTAGTGTTAATTTTAAAATAATTTCTAAAAAAATCAAGAATATTGCTGGTAACAAAAAGTATCTGAAAAGTTCATTAACCGAATAATATTTTAACTCTTCGATTTCTGTTTTTTCTAATTTATCGATATCAGAATATATTTCTTGTAAACTTTCGTTATCTGTAGCTCTAAAATATTTACCTCCTGTCATCTCCGATACGTTAGTTAGCAAATTTTCATCAATTTCAACCTTTGCTTTCCCGTAAATAAATTTGCCATTTATATCTCGGCTAATTGGTGTATTTGCCATTCCGTTGGTGCCAATTCCAATTGAATAAATTTTAATTTCAAATTCTCTAGCTAACTCTGCAGCAGTAAGAGGATCAATAAAGCCTGCATTATTAACTCCATCCGTTAATAGAATTATAACTTTACTTTTTGCCCTACTATCCTTTAATCTATTTACAGAAATTGCCAATCCCATACCAATTGCTGTACCATCATCAATTACTTCGCTAAAATTTATTTCTTTTAACGATTTTAAAACAATATTTTTATCGGTAGTGAGTGGTGTTTTTGTATAGCTCTCACCTGCATATTCTACTAAACCTATTCTATCGGATACTCTATTATTAATAAATCTTTCTGCAACAATCTTTAGCGCATCTAATCTATTTGGCTTCAAATCTTGAGCTAACATACTTGATGAAACATCAATAGACATTATAATATCAATTCCACTGTTTAATTTTGCTCTAGTTGAAATATCTATAACTTGAGGTCGAGCCAAAGAGAAAATAATTAATATTAGAGAAATTATTCTTAGTATCCTTAGAAAGGATTTAAGTCTACTATAAAAATTGTTTGAATTTGGAAATGCTTTTGAATTAGAAAAACTGATTGAATTATTTATTTTATTCCTCTTAAAAAAATTCCATAATATAATCAATGGGATTACAGCCAATAAAATAAAATACTCAGGATTTAAAAATTCTAAATTCATTTTGTTTATTCTTTATTAGGTTCAATAGAGCTGATAATTCTTTCTGAAATTTCGCTTAGATACCTTTTGTCTTGATAAACTAAGAAAACTGTCTTAAATTCACTTTCGGTAAAAAAGCAGATAAATTTATATTCTCCCCACTTTTTAAACCTGCCATCTTCAATTTCAATTTTAAGAGGCCCATAAATTATTTGACCTTTTTGTTTATTTTTTGTTGTAAATTCCTCTAATTTTTCATCTGATTTTAACGAAAGAATATTTTTTTCTGTTATCAAAGGATCTAAAGAAAATTCAAGGAAATTTTGGTAAATATTATTATCAATTTTATTTTTCGATGAATAATTTGAAATATATAATTCAATGGATTTGTCTGAATTAGAATAATAAAATCTGGAATCTAGATTTATATTATCATATGGATAATTAATACTGTCATTTAATCTAATTAAAGCATCTGGTGTTTCAACAAAAATCCCTGTTAAACCACCATATTTAGATTTTACCCATTGCTTTTCTGTTAAGTTTAGGTTTTCGTTAAATGTTATTTTGTCAAACGTATAATGAAATCCATTAAGAAAGCCTGATGTTAAAAAAAGTAATATTAGTGACAATAAAAGAGATGATAAAACAATTACTATTCGCTTGGTAACTATTTTTTTAATTTTTTCTTTCTGATATTTTAAATCCCTAAGTCTTTCTTCTTCAGTTAATTTTGGTAATAAATCAGAAATTAAATTAATTTCTTTATCAAGAGAAATTAAATCTTTTTTTATCAGTTTTTTTTCAGGTAAGTATTTTGCAAATTTGACAAGATCTGCTCTGTTTAAAAGCTCCTCAATATTATTTATAGAATTTGTTGAAATAGGTAATATTTTAAGCTCTTTTATACTATTTAATTGAGAAATCAATTCTTTAGTAGTACTTTCTAATGATCTATCATAAACTTTTTTTTCTAGAAAATTTCTTAAAGCAAAAGATAGTTCAGAGTAGAAAAATTTTATTTGATTCTCAGATTTAGTATCAAGATTTTTTAACTCAATAATTCTTTTCTTAGCGATTTGAATCGGATTTAGTGAAGGTTTTATTTTGATTAAGGGATAGAAGAATTCGAAAATAGTTGAGCGGAAATAAAAAATAATAAATGTAAATATTATAAGAGACAATAATAACAATATAATGTAGGGGTATCTATTTTTAATTATTAATAGAAACAAATCAAAATTAGAAATAGGTTCATATGATGGCTTAATTTCATATAAACCTTGCTTTAAGGTATCAACTTCGACTAAATTTACCGTAACTTTTTTAGAATTAGTTAAAAATATAGAATCGCCAATTTCAATTTTTATTTTTGGGATAATAAACTCTCCCTCATCAAATGATGTAATTCCATATGTTTTTGAAAATTTAAACCCATCTTCATTTGCTGTTGTGTCGATTTTTGTTTCACTAATTATTTCAAAGGGTACAAAGGATGTTGAGTCAGGAAAAACTATATTTTTCTCTTTGTCTAAATTAATATCTATTTTATAATAAAGTTCCTTTCCGATTAAAATTGAGTCATTATCGATATTTGTAATTACATTTTGTGAATTAATTGTATTACTTATGGTTAGAATAAAAGCAAAAAGGCAAATATTTAAAATATATCTCATCTGCTTTTAAAATATTTAAGTAGTTTCATTTGATAGTCATCATGAGTGCTGCACTCTATAATACCGGAACCTGATTTTTTAAAAAAATCAGCAAACTCTTTTTTCTTATAGTTATAATAATCAGCATATTTTTTTCGAAGACTTTTTGAGCCGGTATTAACCGTTAGCAATTCTCCTGTTTCATTATCGTTTATATCGATAACTCCCAAATTTGGTATGTTGTGCTCTGTTTTATCAAATATTCTAATTCCTGTTACATCATGTTTAGAAGAAAAAATTTTTAATGAATTAGAATAATCCTTTGAAATAAAATCAGAAATTATAAATGCAATAGATCTATTTTTTAAAATATTTGAAACGAATTTTAGTGGAATATTAATATCAGTTTTCGTTCTTAGTGGTTTGAACTCCAATAATTCTCTGATTATTCTTAATACATGAGATTTACCCTTTTTAGGTGGAACATATAATTCAACTATATTGGAAAACAAAATAAGCCCAACTTTATCATTATTTTTTGTTGCTGAAAATGCAAGAGTGGCTGCTAATTCAGTTACATAATCATTTTTAAATATCGAATCAGAACCATAAAAATTTGATCCTGAGACATCAATAATTAACATCATTGTTAACTCTCTTTCCTCTTCAAAAACTTTCACAAAAGCATCATCACTTCTTGCAGTTACATTCCAGTCAATTGCTCTTACATCATCTCCATATTGATATTGCTTTACTTCACTAAAAGCCATACCTCTTCCTTTAAATGCTGAATGATATTCTCCGCCAAAAATGTGGTCAGACAATCTTTTAGTCTTTATTTCAATTTTTCTAACCTTTTTTAATAATTCTTTAGTATCCATCTAAATACATATCTATGGGACTTCAATTTCATTTATAATCTTTCTAATAATATCAATTGAAGTCATATTTTCAGCTTCAGCTTCATAAGAAATCCCTATCCTGTGTTGTAAAACATCGTATACAACTGCACGAACATCATCAGGTATAACGAACCCTCTTCTGTTTATAAAAGCATAGCATTTAGCTGCTAGAGCAAGATTAATGCTTCCCCTTGGTGATGCTCCAAAAGAAATCAGAGGTTGTAAATCCGATAAATTATATTTTTCTGGATATCTGGTTGCAAAAATTACATCTAGTATATATGCCTCAATTTTTTCATCCATATAAACGTCCCTTACCAGCTTTTGGGCATTCATAATTTTTTTTATGGTTATAACCGGCTTTACTTTGTTAACATTATTAAGAAGATTTGCTCTCATAATTAATTTTTCATCTTCTAATTCCGGATAAGAAATAATAGTCTTTAGCATAAATCTATCTACCTGAGCTTCCGGCAATTGATATGTACCTTCTTGATCAATTGGATTTTGAGTTGCCATTACCAAAAATGGCTCATCTAGCCTAAAACTTTCTTCCCCAATTGTAACTTGCTTTTCTTGCATGGCCTCTAATAAAGCTGATTGAACTTTTGCTGGTGCTCTATTAATCTCATCTGCAAGAACAAAATTTGCAAAAATAGGTCCTTTTTTTACCGAAAATTTTGATTGTTTTATATTGTAAAGCTGGGTACCTACTACATCTGCAGGTAATAAATCTGGTGTAAACTGAATTCTGTTAAAACTACCACTTATGGCCTTGGATAAGGTGTTTATAGCAAGTGTCTTAGCCAAACCAGGAACTCCCTCAAGTAATATGTGACCTTTTGCTAAAAGTCCAATTAGTAGTTTATCAATCATATTTCTTTGACCAACAATTACTTTGTTTATTTCTGATCTTAGTAGATCTACAAATGCACTTTCTTTTTCTATTTTTTCATTAATTTTTTTGATATCAACTTTATTTTCCATGACTAAAAATTATTTTTACTTTAAAATTGGGTTTGCAAATTGAGAAATCATTATAAATATGTTTGTTAATATTAGGTTAAAAAATAGGTTTTTTAACCAAAAATTAACATTTTAAATTACTTAAATTTTAGAGCTTGAAAAATATATTAATTACTGGAGCAACAAGTGGAATCGGTCTAGCAGCCGCAAAAAAACTCGCAAATTCAAAAAATAATCTCATTTTATGTGGCAGAAGACTGTATAAACTAAATGAAATTTCAAACAAACTATCTAAAATCACAAATATTTTGCCTCTTTGTTTTGATGTTTCTGACAAAAAGGAAGTAAATAAAGTTTTAGAAAATCTTCCTCGGGAATTTAGTGCTATTGATATTCTTATAAATAACGCAGGAAACGCATACGGACTTGATACAATTCAAGATGGTTCACTTGATGATTGGGATAATATGATTGACAGTAATGTGAAAGGTTTACTTTATGTTTCTCGTGTTATCATGCCAAAAATGATTGAACAAAAAAGTGGGCATATAATTAATATAGGTTCTCTAGCAGGAAGAGAAGTTTATGAAAAAGGTAATATTTACTGCGCAACAAAACATGCAGTGAATGCTATTTCAAAAGCTATGAGAATTGATTTAAATAAAACAGGTATTAAAGTATCTGAAATTAATCCAGGAATTGTGGAAACCGACTTTTCAAATGTACGTTTCAAGGGGGATAGTGATCGGGCAGAAAAGGTTTATCGAGGTTACAAGGCACTACAAGCAGATGATATTGCTGATATTATAGAATTTGTTATTAATAGACCAAACCATGTCAATATTGCAGATATTTTAGTACTTCCTCAAGCACAAGCAACAAGCGCAATTATTGATAAAGGATAATTATATAAATTTGAAGTATGAAAAAACTATTTTATTTATTTCTTGTATTGAGTTTGTTGGCTTGTAGTAACGAATCATCAGACGATAATATTAATATTAATTTAGAATCGGAGTATAAGGGTTTGTGGTCAGGGTCTTTTTCTGGGGAAGATAATGGAACCTGGACATTAACTGTACAAAATACAGGAATTGTGGTTGGTAGTTTTACCTCCAAAGAACATAATGAAATTCATTCTTTTTCAGGAAGGGTTGATGAAAATGGAGATATTATAGCGTCCATAGTTTTAGAAAATATTACAGGAAGTTTTTCAGGAAATTTAAATGACGGTTTAAGTTCTGGCTCTTATACAGTTAATAATAGAAGCGGAGTTTTTGAAGGTAGGTCAAGTACTGATGAGGAAAGTCAAATAGTAAACCATTGGAATTATTATTCTGCTGAGTATCTAGAGGGTTCCAACATTGAAGGTGATATACTATATTATGAAAATGAAATATATTGTCCTGAACTATTCATGGAGTTTAGAGAAGATGGAACTTTTACAGATTATTTTGTTGCAGATTATTCAAGTAATCCAAATCCAGACTGCCCACAAGACCCAATGTATGGTACTTTTTCTGTACAAGATGGGTATTATGAAATGCTATATGATTCAGGAGGAAACCAGGATTTATCAGAATCTGATATATATATCACTTATCCTGATAGTAATACGATTAATTATACCTATCAAAATGTTCTATGGACGTATAAATTAGATTTAAATCTTTAACAAAGCCTTTTATTCCTAAACAATTATAAATCAAACTTTATTCCCTGAGCTAGTGGAAGCTCATCTGTATAGTTGATTGTATTTGTTTGTCTTCTCATGTAGATTTTCCAAGCATCTGAACCTGATTCTCTTCCACCACCAGTATCTTTTTCTCCACCGAATGCACCTCCAATTTCGGCGCCTGAAGTCCCAATATTCACATTAGCTATTCCACAATCAGAGCCTGCCGCTGAAAGGAATTTCTCGGCTTCTTTAAGGTTATTTGTCATAATTGCTGAGGACAATCCTTGTGTAACATTATTCTGAATTTCAATTGCATTAGTAACTGGACCAGAATATTTAAGCAAATATAAAATTGGGGCAAAAGTTTCTTCTTGAACAATATGAAAATCAGGTTTTGCCTCTGCAATTGCAGGTTTAACATAACATCCACTTTCATATCCTTCACCTTCTAAAATACCACCTTCAACAATGATATTTCCACCTTCCTGAACCACTTTATCTAAAGCTTTGGAGTACATGTTAACAGCTAATTTGTCAATTACAGGTCCAACATGATTTGATTGATCAAGTGGATTTCCAATTTTAATTTGTTTATATGCATTTACAACTGCATTACGCACTTCATTATAAATGTCTTCATGTATAATTAATCTTCTTGTTGAAGTACATCTTTGACCTGCAGTTCCAACCGCACCAAAAACCGCGCCCATCACTGTCATCTTAACATCCGCATCTGGGGTAACAATAATAGCATTATTTCCACCCAATTCTAATAATGATTTCCCTAATCTAGCACCTACTTCACTAGCAACAATTTTACCCATTCTAGTTGAGCCTGTTGCAGAAATAAGCGGAATTCTCTTATCTTTTGTCATATATTCTCCAACTTTATA
>Ga0163111_10001073_pt1 | contig 16589 bp, 14 predicted proteins | sample CRUFie1St18metaG_FD_109645 | JGI IMG/M metagenome (GOLD analysis project Ga0163111, IMG submission 109645) | Marine microbial communities from the Costa Rica Dome - CRUD Field 142mm St18 metaG | ecosystem: Environmental > Aquatic > Marine > Oceanic > Photic zone | place: Costa Rica: the Eastern...
CGGCATCGGTCACCGCGGGGCTCGTGCACTCGCTCGACGCCTTGGTTGCCCGCGAAGTGAACGTCACCTCGGCTTTCGGGCCGCAGCACGGGCTGAAGGGCGACAAGCAGGACAATATGGTCGAGACCGGCGACGAGATCGACGCGCAATACGGCATTCCCGTCTTCAGCCTTTATGGCGAAGTGCGCCGCCCGACCGAACGCATGATGGACAGCGCCGATGTCTTCCTGTTCGATCTGCAGGACCTCGGCTGCCGCATCTACACCTTCGTGACGACGCTGCTTTACCTGCTCGAGGAAGCAGCGCGCGCGGACAAGGCTGTATGGGTCCTTGATCGGCCCAACCCCGCTGGCGGCCCGGTCGAGGGCACACTCTTGCGCGCGGGGCAGGAAAGCTTCGTCGGCGCGGCCGAGATGGTCATGCGTCACGGCATGACCATGGGCGAGATGGCGCGTTGGTTCGTCGATCATTTCAAGCTCGATGTCGAACTCGAAGTCGTCGAAATGCGCGGTTGGTCGCCTGGTAAGGCCCCCGGATACGGTTGGCCCGAGGATCGCGTCTGGATCAACCCGAGCCCCAATGCCGCCAGCCTGAACATGGCGCGGGCCTATGCCGGTACTGTCATGCTCGAGGGCACCAGTCTGAGCGAGGGCCGCGGCACGACGCGTCCGCTCGAAGTGCTGTTCGGCGCGCCCGATGTCGATGCCAAGGCGGTGCTGGCCGAAATGGATCGTCTCGCCCCCGTCTGGATGCGCGGCTGCGCGATCCGCGAATGCTGGTTCGAGCCGACATTCCACAAGCATGCCGGGACACTTTGCAACGGGCTGATGGTGCATGCCGAAGGGCAGTTCTACGACCATCATGCGTTTCGCCCATGGCGCTTGCAGGCGCTCGCCTTCAAGGCGATCCGCAGCCTCTATCCTGACTATCCGCTGTGGCGCGACTTCGCCTACGAATATGAATACGACCGACTCGCGATCGACGTGATCAACGGCGGCCCCGCGCTCCGCGAATGGGTCGACGACAGCGAGGCCGATCCCGACGATCTCGACACGCTTGCCAGCGCCGACGAGGCCAGCTGGCGCGAGACCATCGCCCCGCACCTGATCTACGGATAATGGCGGTCGATGCCGACGCGCTGTCGCGTCGCGCGGCCTCATTGTATCGCGCTTCGCGTTTCGAGGCCGCTTTGCAGGCCTACCGAGAGGTGCTGGCGATCGATCCAGATCGCCCGGACGACTGGCTCAATCTCGGCTTGTTGTCGCGCCAAGCCGGCCGCGCCTACGATGCGCTTGCAGCCTATGGCCGAGCGCTCGAGGCGGGGGTGTGCAACCCCGAAGAGGTGCATCTCAACCGTGCGGTGGTGCTGAGCGACGATCTCCTCGATGCCCCGGCGGCACGTGCATCGCTCGAATCGGCACTCGCGATAAATCCGAAATTCGTCCCTGCGCTGCTCAACCTGGGAAATCTGTTCGAGGACGAAGGCGATCGGAAAGCTGCCAAAGCGGCCTACGCGAAAGCCCTTAGGCTCGAGCCAGGGAACATTCTCGCGCTGACACGCGTCGCGGAAGTCACTCGGTTTAGTGATCCGAACGACCCGCTGATTGCGCGCCTTTCCGCCGCTGTTTCGCGGCACGGCCTGACGCCGATCGAGCGCGCCGACGTCGGTTTCGCACTTGGTCGGGCTCTCGATCAGGCGAAGCAGTTCGACTTGGCATTCTCGGCCTACGCCGAGGCCAACGAGGCCAGCCGTGTGCTCGCACGTAACGCCTATGACCCGCTGGCGGCCAGCAGCATCGTCGATGCCCTGATCGAGGAGTTCGACAGCACGGTACAGACCGAGGCGGGCGATTGCCACGACTCGCCAATCTTCATTTGCGGCATGTTCCGTTCAGGCTCGACCCTGGCGGAGCGTATTATCTCTTCGCACAGCCGGGTTTCCGCCGGGGGCGAACTCCCGATCCTCCCGCAATTGGTTCGAAACCGGCTGCAACCCTACCCGACTTCGCTCACTGACTGCCCGGAAGCATTCTACGCGGAACTGCGTTCGCAGTATCGCGATGAAATCGAGGTCATGGGGTTGGGGGGGAGGCAATTGACCGACAAACGACCCGACAACTTTCTCCATGTCGGCTTGATCAAGCGCATGTTCCCAAACGCCAAAGTCGTCCTCACGCGGCGCAATCCATTCGACAATTGCCTCTCGGTTTTCTTCGCGCATCTTGCGCCCGAACTGACCTATGCGTCGTCATTGGATAGCGTGGCGCACTGGTATGGCCAGTACGAGCGCTTGGCCGCGCATTGGCAATCCACCTTCCCGCATGACGTCTACATGATGGATTACGATCGCCTCGTCACAGAGCCACGTGAAGAGATCGAGCGGTTGCTTGGGTTCCTCCGGCTGGAGTGGGAAGATGCCTGCCTTAATCCGCATAGGGGGGAAGGGCAGGTCCGCACCGCAAGCGCATGGCAGGTGCGTGAGCCGCTTTACAAGGGTTCCTCGGGTCGCTGGCGCAACTACCGCGATCATATCGATCCGCTGGTCGACGCTTTCGGCCCCCCGGAGGACGCTTGACCTGACCCTCTTGCTAGCGGAATGTCACCGTTACACTCGGAACGGGATCGAAAATGCCAACCACCGCTACGCCCACGATGACGATCGCCGAGGCCGATCAGAGACTGGCACGAGACGAATATGATTTCATTGCCCTCATGGCCAAGGGTGACCACCACTTCGGCCTGGGAGAATTGCGCGCAGCGGGATCATTCTTCGGGATGGCGGTATCGGTCGCGCAGAGCGGGCGGCCTGCCGACGCACTGGAAGCCCAGCGGGCCATCCGCGCGATGCAGGACATCCAGCAGCAGTTTGTCCGGCATCTAGTCGAATCCCTCGCCAGTTCGGGGCATTCGCGGGCCGACTGGCACCCGCGTTTCGCCCAATCGATCGCCATGATGGTAGGTGTTGCCGAGAGGCCGGCCGAAAACCGGACTTACCCGGCAATGCCAAGCGTTTACTACTATCCGGGACTGCCACATGTGGAGTTCGCTGATACCAAGCAGTTCGCATGGCGAGAAGCCGTCGAGGGAAAGGTCGAGCAAATCGCGGAAGAGGCGCGCACGCTGCTTGCGGGATCGGGATCGTTCAAGCCTTACGTACAGGCCGAAGCCGACCGCGCGCAGGGCGATATGCACGGAATGCTGGACAATGACGACTGGAGCTCACTCGATCTCATAGAGAAGGGCGAACCGGTCGATGACCATGTCCGCCACGCGCCGGTGGCCTACAAAACCACCACAGAGGAAGTGCCGGTCTGCACGATCCCGAACCGTGCGCCCACGCTGCTCTTGTCTTTGCTCAAGGCAGGAAAACGGATCCCGCCGCATCACGGTATGCTCAACCCCCGCTATATCTGCCATCTGCCGCTTATCGTCCCGGGTGACGGTGCACTGAGGCTGGGGACGCAGAAGCGGGAATGGCGGTTCGGTGAACTGATCGCGTTCGACGACACGATCGAACACGAAGCCTGGAACCATTCCGCAAAGGACAGGCTGGTTCTGCTGTTCGACGTTTGGCGTCCGGAGCTCGAAGAAATCGAGCAAGCGCAGATCGCCGCGCTATTCACCGCGGTAGACAGCGCGCGCTGAAGACAATCTTCGCCCAACCCATCATTCGATTTTCGATCAACGCCCTTGACGTAAGGGTGCGAGTCAGAGAGCTTGGCCAAAAGTGACGGGCATACCCGCGCTTCGGGAGAGTTTTGAATGGCGACTGCGGCAGCACGGCAGACCAGCGGATCGGTCAGGGTTACCCTGTGGATCCTGCTGGTCGTCTATATCTTCAATTTCATCGACCGGCAGATCGTCAATATCCTTGCCGAACCGATCAGGCTCGAACTGGGGCTGAGCGATACGCAGATCGGTCTGATGACCGGTCTCGCCTTTGCGCTGTTCTACACCGTTCTCGGCCTGCCGATCGCGCGGTTCTCGGACCGGGCAACGACCAACCGCCCCTGGCTGATCGGCGGTGCGCTGGCGATCTGGTCGACCATGACCGCGCTGTGCGGGCTGGCGCAGAACTTCATCCAACTGCTGCTCGCGCGGATTGGCGTGGGGGTAGGCGAGGCGGGTTGTACCCCGCCGGCGCATTCGCTGATCGCGGACATGGTGGAACCCGCCAAGCGTGCTTCGGCGCTTGCCTTCTATGCGCTCGGTATCCCGATCGGGACGCTGCTGGGCATGCTCATCGGTGGGCTGCTCGCCGACACGGTCGGGTGGCGCAACGCGTTCCTGATCGTCGGCCTGCCGGGGATCGCGCTTGCCGTCATCGTGTTCATGCTGCTCAAGGATCCGCGAAGGACCGGAATGGTGCATGCCAGCGCCGCACAGCAGGGTGCCGAACAGATGCCGATGGGCACGGCCCTCAAGGCGATGTTCAGTTCGCGCGCTTTCGTCCTGCTGCTGGTAGCCGGCTCGGCCGCTGCGTTCCTTGCCTATGGCAAGATCACCTGGATCACGATCTTTTTCCAGCGCACGCATGGGCTGACCCCGGGCGAAACGGGGTTCTGGTTCGGCGTCGTCAACGGCGGTGCCGGTATCGCGGGCACGGTGCTGGGTGGATATCTTGCGGACCGCTTCGGTTCGACCAACCGCCGCCATGTGCTCACCGCACCCGCGGTCGGCATGGTGGTGACCATTCCCTTCGCGCTGCTCGCTTTCTGGAGCGATAACTGGATGCTGGCGCTCGTCCTGCTGATCGTCCCGACATTGTGCAATTCGCTCTATTACGGCCCGACCTATTCAAGCGTGCAGGGCCTCGTGCCGCTGCGCGCGCGGGCCATCGCCGCGGCGGTGTTGCTGTTCTTCCAGAACCTTGTCGGGCTCGGCCTCGGGCCGTTGTTTTTCGGTATCCTGTCGGACCTGCTCCAACCTGCCTATGGCGAAGACAGCGTGCGCTACGTGCTCTATGGTGCGACTTTCCTGGGACTGGTGCCGGCTTTCTTCTTCTGGCGCTGTTCGCTGCGTCTCAACGAAGAGCTTGACCAGAAGGACTAGCGGATCATCTTCGGAACGTCCGGGAGTTCGGGGATCGGTTTCGTTCGCCCGGTAAGCGTGACCACGAGTGGACAGCCATTCTCGTGGTACATCACCGATCGCATGAAATAGCCGGGCCTGGCGTCAGCCTCGTCTTCGATGGCAGGCTCTACCGCTTCGGTGTTCGCTGCGCGGAGCTGGTCCTCGCATTCGGGGGTCGCTTCCCGGTCAGTGGGCAAGACGCGCAACGTGGCCTCGGGAACGACTGCTTCATGCAGGGCTCCGGGCGCCGGATCCACTGCCGCCGCCGGGGCAAGCGCCGACAGCGCTGCTAGTGAGGCAAGGAATTTAATCATCGTGATCCTCCATCGATTGTCCGAAGGATATCACAATAACGGTTTCACTTCTCCCCAGGCTGTCGGCAGGCCCCCTGCGGCATCACGACCGGCGTGATCAGGCGCCGTTCTTGCGGCTCAGTTCGCGCATCGCTTCATCGAGACCGTCCAGCGTGAGCGGATACATCCGGTCGTTGACCAGCTGCTTCATCACCTTGGTCGACTGCGAATAGCTCCATTGCTTCTCGGGCACGGGATTGAGCCAGACCGTGGCAGGATAGGTGTTGGTCAGCCGCTGCATCCAGGTCGCCCCGGCTTCCTCGTTCATGTGTTCCACGCTGCCGCCCGGGTGCGTGATCTCATAGGGACTCATCGCGGCATCGCCGACGAAGATCACCTTGTAGTCATGGCCATATTTGTGGAGCACATCCCAGGTCTTGGTGCGTTCCTGCCAGCGGCGGCGGTTGTCCTTCCATACGCCTTCATACAGGCAGTTGTGGAAATAGAAGAATTCGAGGTTCTTGAACTCGGCGGTGGCTGCGCTGAACAGCTCTTCGCACAGCTTGATGAAAGGATCCATCGAACCGCCGACGTCGAGGAACAGCAGCAGCTTGACCGCATTGCGCCGCTCCGCGCGCATATGGATATCGAGCCAGCCCTGCTTGGCGGTGCCTTCGATCGTGGCATCGAGATCGAGCTGGTCCTGCGCGCCTTCGCGGGCAAAGCGGCGTAAGCGGCGCAGCGCCATCTTGATGTTGCGCGTGCCCAGTTCCTTGGTGCTGTCGAGATTCTTGAACTCGCGTTTGTCCCACACCTTGACCGCACGCTTGTGTCGGCTTTCGCCGCCAATCCGGACGCCTTCGGGGTTGTAGCCCGAATTGCCGAAGGGCGAGGTGCCGCCGGTTCCGATCCACTTGTTGCCGCCCTGGTGACGCTTTTCCTGTTCCTCGAGGCGCTTCTTCAGCGTCTCCATGATCTCGTCCCAGTCACCCAGCGACTTGATCTTTTCCATTTCCTCATCGGAAAGAAATTTCTCCGCCACCGCCTTGAGCCAGTCTTCGGGGACATCGACGGGGTTCTGCCCGTAATCGCTCAGGATCCCCTTGAAGACCTTCTGGAAAACCTGGTCGAACCGGTCGAGCAGGCCCTCATCCTTCACGAACGTCGCGCGGCTGAGGTAGTAGAACGCCTCGGGCGACTGCTCGATCACGTCGCGATCGAGCGCTTCGATCAGCGTGAGGTGTTCCTTGAAGCTCGCGGGAATGCCCGCCGAGCGTAGCTCGTCGACGAAATTGAAGAACATGGAGAGGGGTCTAGCGCGTGCGGGCTGGCTGCACCAGTGCGTGAATCGAAACCTTTTTTACCTCGCGCTAACCATCGGCGGGTAAGGGTGTGTGGTCAGAATATACAGGGGGTCTAGCAACTTATGGAAATGGGCAGCATCGATGCTCGAGGCGCGTCGGCCCTCGACCAGATTCCGGAGGCCTGCGGCAAGGTAACCGTGGGCTGTTCGGACGTGGCCGGGATCGTTCAGGGGGTTATCGATTCCTTCGGGCACCTGCGCAGCGAATATGTCGAATTGCAGGGCACGGTGACCGCGCTGGACGAAGACCAGCGCAAGGTGCTGGAGGCGAGCGACGAGGCACGCCTGCTGTCCGAACGGGCAATCGAACGGCTCAACCACGGTTCGACGATGATCAGCAATTCGCTGAACGAGATCGGCAATCTCCTCAGTTTGGTCGAGACGCTGACCGGGCATGTCACCGGTTTTGCCGCAGCGATGGACCAGGTGCGTCGGTCGAGCCAGGAAATCGACCAGATCGCGGAGACGACCAATATCCTCGCGCTCAATGCCACGATCGAAGCCATGCGCGCAGGCGAGCAGGGGCGGACCTTCGCGGTCGTCGCAAATGAAGTGAAGTCGCTCGCCAGCGAGACACGCAAGGCGACCGAGGAAATCGGCCGGACGATCGATACCCTCGGCAACGAAGCCAATCTGGTGATCGAGAAGATCGAGAGCGGCGCCGCGGCAAGCAGCCAGGCGAAGAACTCGGTCGGTTCGATCGAAGACACGATGCGCAGCGTCACCGAACTGCTGACCGAAGTCGATGGTCAACAGGACCTCATCGCGCGCAACACCGCCACGATTTCGGACCATGTCCACCGGGTGCAGGACGTGCTCGGCGATTTCGACGGCGCGGTAAGCGAGAATGAGAGCAAGCTCGCCACCGCGCATGATCGGATGGAAGATCTCGAACTGATCGCCAGCGACATGTTCGACAAGCTGGTCAAGGCCGGGCTGTCACCGCAGGACAGCGCGATGGTCGAAAAGGCGCAGCAACACGCCGCGCAGGTCGTCGCCGTGGCCGAGGAGGCGATCGCTTCGGGCGAGCTTTCGATGGAGGCCCTGTTCGATCGCGAATACCGGCAGGTCCCGGGCACCAACCCGCCGCTGTTCCGTACCGGGTTGAGCGACTGGGCCGATGCGCACTGGCGTCCGCTCAACGATGCGGTCAGCAATTCGGGCCGCCCGGTGATCATGTGCTCGCAATCGGACACCAACGGCTTCCTGCCCACGCATGTCACCGAACATTCGCGCGCGCCGACAGGCGATCTGACGCATGACACAAAGCACTGCCGCAACGGCCGCATCATGCTCTACACGATCGACAAGAAGGCCAAGAAGCAGACCGACCCCTATATGATGGCGGTCTATCGCCAGGAAGGCGACGGTCGCAATTACCTCGTCGTGCGCAACGTCTATGTGCCGCTGTTCATCAACGGCCGCCGCTGGGGCGATTTCGAGCTCGCCTACAGTCTCGACTGATCGAGCCGCTGAAACGAGAAAGGGGCGCATGCCGGTTCTGGCGCGCGCCCCTTTTTCGGTCGGGCTCCAGCGGATCAGCTTTGCCGGCGAGCCATGAAGGCAAGGCGTTCGAACATCATGATGTCTTGCTCGTTCTTGAGCAGCGCACCGTGCAGCGGCGGTATTGCCGCGTTGGGATTGGCGTCCTGCAGCACGTCGAGCGGCATGTCTTCGTTGAGCAGCAGCTTGAGCCAGTCGAGCAATTCGCTGGTCGAGGGCTTCTTCTTCAGACCCGGAACGTCGCGGATTTCGTAGAACACTTCCATCGCCTTGGTGACGAGCGTCTTCTGGATGCCTGGGAAGTGCACCTCGATGATGTCGCGCATCGTCTCGGTGTCGGGAAACTTGATATAGTGGAAGAAACAGCGGCGCAGGAAGGCGTCGGGCAATTCCTTCTCGTTGTTCGACGTGATGACCACGATCGGCCGTTCCTTGGCCTCGATCCGCTGCTGCGTCTCATAAACATCGAAGCTCATGCGATCGAGTTCCTGCAGCAGGTCGTTGGGAAACTCGATATCGGCCTTGTCGATCTCGTCGATCAGCAGGACGGGGAGCTTCTCGGAGGTGAAGGCTTCCCACAGCTTGCCTTTCTTGATGTAATTCGAAATGTCGTGGACGCGCTCGTCACCCAGCTGGCCATCGCGCAGGCGGGCGACGGCGTCATATTCATACAGGCCCTGCTGCGCCTTGGTGGTCGATTTCACGTTCCATTCGATCAGCGGCGCATCGAGCGCTTTCGAAATCTCATGCGCCAGCACGGTCTTGCCGGTGCCGGGCTCGCCCTTGACGAGCAGCGGGCGGCGCAGCGTCACCGCCGCGTTGACCGCGACCTTGAGGTCGTTGGTGGCAATGTAGGATTTCGTACCTTCGAAACGGGTGGGTTCGGTCATCGGTTTTCCCTTGCAACTTGACGCAAGCGTTAGGGACCGGGCACCGCTCGTGCAAGGGGCCGTTGAGCGAAGACCTACCGAGGGAGCTTTCATGCCGACTGAATCGATTTCCATCGTCACCGAGGCGGGCCATACGCTGACCGGATCGCTCGAGTTGCCTACCGGACTGGTGCGCGGCGCGGCGCTGTTTGCGCATTGCTTCACCTGCACCAAGCAGAGCCGTGCTGCGGTTAGCGTGGCGAGGGCATTGGCGGGTGAGGGCATCGCCTGTTTGCGGTTCGATTTCACCGGGCTCGGCGACAGCGAGGGCGAATTCGGCCGGGCCGGCTTTGCCACCGATGTTGCCGACCTCGTGGCTGCAGCCGAGGCGTTGCGCGAACGGTTCATGCAACCGATCCTGCTGGTCGGCCACAGTCTCGGCGGGGCGGCGGTATTGGCTGCGGCCGACGATTTCGGCTTCGACAAGGTTGCCGCGATCGCCACGATCGGCGCCCCCAGCGATGTCCCGCATGTGTTGCAACGGATCGAGGGCGATATCGAGGCCATCCATCGCGACGGCGAGGGCACCGTGACCATCGGTGGCCGCGATTTCGCGCTGAGCCGCGACTTTCTCGAGAAAGTCGAGAATATCGACCTGCTCGAGGAAGTCGGGCGGCTGAAGCGGCCGCTGCTGTTCCTACATTCGCCAACCGATGCGGTGGTCGGAATCGAGAATGCCAGCGCGCTGTTCGGCGCGGCGCGCCATCCGAAGAGCTTTGTCAGCCTCGAGGGGGCGGATCATCTGCTGCTGGATGATGCCGATGCGCGTTTCGCCGCGGGAGTGATCGCTGCCTGGGCCAGTCGCTATCTGCCGATGCGCGACGACTGGCCGCTGCCCGCCGAAGGCGTGGTCACCAAGACGGGCCATGGCAAGTTCGGAACCGAGGTGCATACCACCAGCCACCGTTTCATCGCCGATGAACCGCGCAGCTATGGTGGCGACGATACCGGGCCTACGCCCTACGACCTGCTCAATGCCGCGCTGGGTACCTGCACTGCGATGACGATGAAAATGTATGCCGATCGCAAGGGCTGGCCGCTCGAAGGCGTAACCGTCGAGGTCACGCACGAACGCGAGCACGCGACGCATTGCGACCATGCGGAGGCGATGGCGGAAGGCAAGCAGATGCAGGCGCTGCATCGCAGGATTACGGTTCATGGCGAAGCGCTCGACCCCGAGCAGCGCGAGCGGATCATCGCGATCGCCGACAAATGTCCCGTACATCGCACGCTCGAAGGCGAGCTGCATGTACATACCGAAAGCGCCGACTAGGCGTCGATCATATCGCGATCCATGTCACCGGCATTGTTCTGGATGAAATTGAACCGGTGTTCGGGGTTGCGCCCCATCAACTGGTCGACGAGTTCCTTCACCACTGCGCGCTGTTCGAATTCCTGCGGCAGGGTGATGCGGACCAGGCTGCGCGTGTCCGGGTTCATCGTGGTTTCGCGCAATTGGGCGGGATTCATTTCGCCCAGGCCCTTGAAGCGGCCGACATCGACCTTCTTGCCCTTGAACACCGTGGCTTCGAGTTCGGCGCGGTGTGCGTCGTCGCGGGCGTAGCGGCTCTCCTTGCCCGCGGTCAGGCGATAGAGCGGAGGCTGCGCGAGATAGAGGTGCCCGCCGCGCACGACTTCGGCCATTTCCTGGAAAAAGAACGTCATCAGCAAGGTGGCGATATGCGCGCCGTCGACATCGGCGTCGGTCATGATGATGATCCGGTCGTAGCGCAGGTTTTCAGGGTCGCAATCCTTGCGCGTCCCGCACCCCATGGCGAGCGTCAGGTCGGCAATCTCGCTGTTTGCACGGATCTTGTCGGCAGTGGCACTGGCGACATTCAGGATCTTGCCGCGGATCGGCAGGATCGCCTGTGTCTTGCGGTCGCGCGCCTGCTTGGCACTCCCGCCTGCGCTGTCGCCCTCGACGATGAAGAGCTCGGTTTCGCCTTCGCCTTCACCCGAGCAATCGGTGAGTTTCCCCGGCAGACGAAGCTTCTTGGCATTGGTCGCGGTCTTGCGCTTGATCTCGCGTTCCTGCTTGCGCCGGAGCCGCTCGTCCATCCGCTCCATCACCTGCCCGAGCAGTGCCTTGCCGCGGTCCATGTTATCGGCGAGGAAGTGGTCGAAATGGTCGCGCACCGCATTCTCGACCAGCCGGGCGGCCTCGGGCGATGTCAGGCGGTCCTTGGTCTGGCTCTGGAACTGCGGATCGCGGATGAACACGCTCAGCATGACTTCCGCGCCGGTCATCACGTCATCGGCGGTCAGGTCCTTCGCTTTCTTGACCCCGGTCAGGTCGCCGAATGCGCGCAGGCCCTTGACCAGTGCGGCGCGCAGGCCCTGTTCGTGCGTTCCGCCATCGGGGGTGGGCACGGTGTTGCAGTACCAGCTTGTCGATCCGTCCGAATAGAGCGGCCAGGCGATCGCCCATTCCACGCGGCCCGCTTCCTCGGGGAAGTCCTGGTTCCCGGCGAAGGGCTGGGTGGTCACGCATTCGCGCCCGCCGAGCTGTTCGGCCAGATGGTCCGCAAGCCCGCCGGGAAATTTGAACACCGCTTCGGCGGGCACATCGTCGCCCGCGAGGCTTTCGGCGCATTTCCAGCGGATCTCGACCCCGGCGAAGAGATAGGCCTTCGACCGCGCTAGTTTGAACAGCCGCTTGGCACTGAACTGGCGCTCGCCGAAGATCTCGGTGTCGGGAACGAAGCTGACCGTGGTACCGCGGCGATTGGGAGTGGGGCCGAGCTGTTCGATCGGTCCGAGCGTCTGCCCTTTCGAAAAACTTTGTGCGTAGAGCTGCTTGTCGCGCGCGACTTCGACCCGTGTATCGCTCGACAAGGCATTGACCACCGAAACGCCGACGCCGTGCAGGCCGCCGCTGGTGGCATAGGCCTTGCCCGAGAACTTGCCGCCCGAATGAAGCGTGGAGAGGATGACCTCGAGCGTCGACTTGCCCGGATATTTCGGATGCTCGTCCACCGGAATCCCGCGGCCGTTGTCCGCAACGGTTATCCGATTGCCTTCTTCCACGCGGAGTTCGATCCGCGTGGCATGACCCGCGACGGCTTCATCCATCGCATTGTCGAGCACTTCGGCAACAAGGTGGTGCAGCGCGCGATCGTCGGTCCCGCCGATATACATCCCCGGGCGGCGGCGCACGGGCTCGAGCCCCTCGAGAACCTCGATCGAGGAGGCATCGTAATCGCCGCTGGAGGTGGGCGTGTTTTCGAACAGATCGTCGGACATGGTCGCAGCTATATCGTGCGCTCCCCGTCGGTCACAAGCGCGCCCGACGGGTTATCCGCGCCGCTCAGAACCGTGCCGGCGCGTTCTCGATGACCACCACCGATCCATCGCGCACTTCGCGCACCTCGAAAGCGCGTTCGACCAGACCGTTGCGGTGGAAGCGAAACGCGCCGTCGAGCCCGAGGAAACCGTCTTCGTTGCGCAGCGCTCCATCGGGGAAATCGCGACCGACCCGCCAATCGCGCGCCACGCGCAGCGTCAGCAGCACCGCGTCGTATCCCAGCGTCGCGATCCGATAGGGCTGGCTGCCGAAGCGGGCTTCATAGCTGTCCACGAACCGCTTGTAGCGATTGTCCGACACGGCGGAGAACCAGGCACCGCGCAGCGCCGAAGCGCGGGTTACCGACCCTTCGCCGCTCCACAGTTCGGTGCCGAGCAATTGCGTCGCGCCGCTTCCGTCGGACTTGAGCACGCGGGCTGCCTGCGCCGCGAGGCGCGCGCCGTCGGCAATCAGTACCGTGTCAAAGCCGCCATGCGCCTTGAGCCGTTCGGCTGCGCTTACGATCGAGGTGTTTCCGCGCGCGAAACGTTCGGTCCAGACCAGGTTACCACCATAGGCCGCGACCGCGCTACGCGCGGCCTGCTCGGCGCGGGCACCGTATTCGCCGTCGGGTGCGATGATGGCGAAGTTCTGGGAGCCCTGCGTACGCGCATACTGGATCGTGCGCGCGATCGACTGCTCGGGAACATGGCCCATGATGAACACATCGGGTCCCGCTGCAACGGTATCGTTCGAGAAGGAGATCACCGGGACGTCCGCCGCACGCGCCGGGGCGGTCACCGAAGCGATATTCGAACCCAGCAACGGGCCGAGGATCAGCTTGTTGCCCTCGGCGATCGCCTGTCGCGTCGCCGCTTCGGGGCCCTTCGCCGTGTCGTAGGTGGTGATCCGCAGGTTGTCGGCATTGGTGTCAAGCAGCGCCATGGTCGTCGCGTTCGCGATCGACTGCCCGACCGCGCCGTTGCGGCCCGACATGGGCACCAGCAGAGCGATGCGATGACGGGTCTCGTCGATCGGCAGGCTCTGCGTCGGTTCGGGGGTGGGGGTGTCCACCGGTCCGGGACGCTCCGCGCCCTTTGGAATGACCGAACAGGCGCCCAGCAGGGCCGCGAGGCCCACGGTTACCATTCCCCGACGGTCGAAAGTCCAGCGCTTCATCTTGCCGCGTCCCTCTCTCATGGTTCATGGGGTGAGGGTGACCGATGCGACCCTACCCGAAACTGCCCTAACTCCCGGGCTCTATATCGTTGCCACGCCGATCGGCAACCTTGGGGACATCACGTTGCGCGCAATCGACATTCTTGAGCGCTGCGACGGCGTGGCGTGCGAGGATACCCGCGTGACGGGCAAGCTGCTTAAGCACCTCGGGATATCGAAACCGCTGTGGCGGTACGACGACCATAGCGAGCATCGCGATCGCGGCAGGCTGGTCGAATCGATGCGCGATCGCGCGGTCGCACTCGTCAGCGACGCGGGTACCCCGATGGTTTCCGATCCCGGTTATCGCCTCGTCAACGATTGCCGGGCCGAGGGTATTCCCGTCACCGTGCTGCCGGGGGCTTGCGCCGCAGTAGCCGGATTGGCACTGAGCGGGCTGCCCAACGACCGTTTCCTGTTCGCGGGTTTCCTGCCGAGCAAGGACAAGGCACGGCGCGAGGTGCTGGCGGAATTGGCCGAGATCGACACCACGCTGGTCTTCTACGAGACCGCGCCACGCCTGACGAAGGCTCTGGCTGCGATCGGCGACGTACTCCCCAATCGCGATGTCGCCATCGCGCGCGAACTGACCAAGCTGCACGAGGAATTGCGGCGCGGCCTGCCGCACGGCCTGATCGCCTATTACGAAGCGCATCCACCCAAGGGCGAAATCGTCCTTCTTATCGGTCCGCCACCCGAACTGATCGCCAGCGAGGCCGATGCCGATGCACTGCTGGCCGAAGCGCTGACGACGCTTAAGCCCTCGCAGGCAGCGGCGCAGGTTGCGAAGGTCACCGGGGTTGATCGCAAGACCTTGTACGCTCGGGCCATGGAACTGCGCGCGGGATGAAGCGGCAGCGTGCCGAGCGCAGCGGCCGCGAAGGCGAAACCCGCGCTGCGCTGTGGCTTCGCGCGAAAGGCTGGCAAATTCTCGATCGCAGGGTCAGGACATCCGCAGGCGAGATCGATCTGGTGGCCAAACGTGGCAGCATAATCGCTTTTACCGAAGTGAAGTGGCGGCGAAGGGCCGCCGATCTCGATCATGCGATCGACGAGTATCGACTGTCGCGCGTGGCGGCGGCGGTCGAGGCCATCGGGCATCATTATACCACCGCCGGGGAAGACATTCGCATCGACGTGATCTTGCTTGCACCGGGCAGCTTCCCTCGCCACATCGCCAATGCGTGGCAGCCCTAGGCAAGGATTCAGCATGGTTCTCAAAGTCGCCGTCCAGATGGACCCGCTCGAAAGCATCAACATCGCGGGAGACAGCTCTTTCGCGCTGATGATGGCCGCGCAGGCGCGGGGGCATGAAATCTGGCATTACGATGTCGCCAGCCTCGCTTACGAAAGCGATGGCACGCCGCGGGGCCGGATTACCGCGCATGCTGCGCCGGTCACCGTCCAGCATGTACAGGGCGAGCATTTTACTGCGGGAAAACGTCGGCGGATCGATCTGGCGCGCGACATCGACGTGGTGCTGATGCGGCAGGATCCGCCATTCCACCTCGGCTATATCAGCGCCGCGCTGCTGCTCGACCGGTTGAAGGGCACGACGCTGGTGGCCAACGACCCGCGCGAAGTGGTCAATGCGCCCGAGAAGATGTTCGTGCTCGATTACGCGCAATATATGCCGCCGACGCTGGTCGCGCGACATCTCGATGACCTGCGCGATTTCCAGCGCCAACATGGCTCGGTCGTGGTCAAGCCGCTGCATGGCAATGGCGGCAAGGCGATTTTTCGGATCGATGAGCATGGCACCAATCTTTCGGCCCTGTCGGAGGTCTTCGACCAGACCTGGCCCGAGCCGCATATGGTCCAGCCTTTCCTTCCCGAAGTCAGCGAAGGCGACAAGCGAATCGTGCTTGTGGATGGAGAATTCGCGGGCGCAATCAATCGGTTCCCGGGCGAAGGTGAGTTCCGTTCGAATCTCGCGCAGGGCGGTCATGCCGAAGCGACCACGCTTACCGAGCGCGAGGAGGAAATCTGCGCTGCAATGGGACCAGAGCTCAAGCGCCGCGGCCTGGTGTTCGTAGGCATCGACGTGATCGGCGGCAAGTGGCTGACAGAGATCAATGTCACCTCGCCGACGGGTATCGTCGCGATCGACAAGTTCAACGGCAGCGACACCGCCGGGCTGATCTGGGATGCGATCGAACGACGGCACGCGGCAATGTAGGGACCGGGACCGGTCCGGTTCCTCGCACGTTACGCGGCCATGCACGAACTGATCCTCCGCATCATCGAGCAGGGCGGCCTGCTGGGCATCTTCGTGCTCATGGCATTGGAGAATATCTTCCCGCCGATCCCCTCTGAAGTCATCATGGGGCTTGGCGGGGTCGCCGTTTCGCGTGGGACAATGGATTTCTGGCCGTTGATGCTGGTGGGTACCGTGGGCTGCACCGCGGGCAATTACATGTGGTACTGGCTGGGCGACCACTGGGGCCGAACGCGGCTCGAACCCTTCGTCGATCGGTGGGGCCGCTGGCTGACCATGGAATGGGAAGACGTCGAGAAGGCACGCGGGTTCTTCCAACGGCATGGCCCCTGGGTGGTCTTCGTCTTCCGCTTCACCCCGGTATTTCGCACCATGATCTCTCTGCCCGCCGGGCTTGCGCACATGGGTGTGGGGCGGTTTCTCGTCTTCACCTTCGCAGGCGCTTTCATCTGGAACCTGCTGCTGGTCGAGGGCGGACGCAGGCTGGCGCTGTGGCTAGCCGATTCGCAGGAAGTCCTCGGCTGGATTATCCTTGGATCGCTCGGGGTCGGGCTGCTGGTTTATATCTGGCGGGTGATCACCTGGAAGCCGCGCGCCGAACGCTAGTCGCGCTCGCGCGGATGCGCATTGCGATAGGTGTCGAGCAGGCTCGCGGCATCGACTTGCGTATAGATCTGGGTTGAGCCGAGGCTGGCATGGCCCAGCA
>Ga0163111_10001074_pt1 | contig 16570 bp, 13 predicted proteins | sample CRUFie1St18metaG_FD_109645 | JGI IMG/M metagenome (GOLD analysis project Ga0163111, IMG submission 109645) | Marine microbial communities from the Costa Rica Dome - CRUD Field 142mm St18 metaG | ecosystem: Environmental > Aquatic > Marine > Oceanic > Photic zone | place: Costa Rica: the Eastern...
CATCCTGCCCGTCGTTGCATTCATCTGTGAACCCTTCGTAGTGTACAATGTATTCACCAACTCTGTCTTTACCAACATCTGTTGGTGTTAGTTTATTCACAAAGTCTTTTACATCTTGTGGAAGTTGCTTGTTTTCTTCTATTTCTTCCTCGTCATCAGGATAATGTCCTGTGGCACTATGATAGTATAACAGTTCAGCGGCATCTGGATATCCTTCTGTATCAATGTAATTTGAGTCTGTAAGTCCTTGTAAAAATACTTCGCAATCTTCAAAATGTTGATTACCGTAACTGGTCATTATGCGATACTGTTTGCCGTCTGTGCCTTTTATAATTACACCATCGTCCTGATCTACTTGTGCTTGGTTTATCCATTCATCGTTGGCTCTGTCTGCTTCTTCTGGTGAGAAGTATGGTTTTACAGCCTGTGGATTCATACCCACAACATCTTCAATTACTGTCATTTTTTCTTGCAGTAATTTTTTAAAATAATCTTCTCCCATTACTTTTGTATTACTACTTGTATGAGAAAAATGGTTCATTACATCTTCTATATCTGCATCTATTTTTATTGCTTTGACACGTTTAATACCTAAAATATTTGCCGCATCATATCTATGATGGCCGTTTATAATATATCCGTTTTTATCTATTATAAAAGGCTTATCTATATCTTGTAAAAATACTTGCTCTGCTTTTTTATCATATCCATGTACACGTTGTGATTGTACTGGTTTTAAGTTAGATAAACTTATTTTACCTTCTTTATAATTAAAATCAGAATTTTCTACATCTGTTCTATTAATTTGTGGTAGTTGATTTCTATCAAAATGCTTATCAAATGTTTTTCTTTGATATTCTTCCTCTACAACTTCTCTTAAACGTATTACACCACAACCTAGTCTATCTCCAGCATTGCCTGTTTTTAAACTTTCTTCATCTCCGCCTTTGCCTAAGTCATCTTCATCAGCATGTATAACTATTGCTCTACCTACTACATCAGATAATTCTACACGTTCTGCTTTTATTTGAAATCTAGCAGTTCCTGTCTGGTCTGCTGTTATGTTTCCTAAATCGCCTACATGTCCTTGAGATATATTACCATGATCAACACCGTCAGGATTATAATGTCCTCCTGCACTTGCACAACCATCACTTAAATCTCCATATTCGTGTATATGAAATCCGTGTTTACCAGGTGTTAGACCTTTAACTATACCTTTTATTATAGTTGGTTGTCCTGGTTTTTGTTTAAATTTTACAAACCCTTGTACATCATCTACAGTATGCTCTAATTGTGCTATTGCTTTAATAGTTTCTTCAGCCTCGGTTATACCTTCAAGTTTATCGCATTGACATCCTGTTGATTTTGTTCTAGGGCAAGGTACTACTTGCTGTATTGCATCAAATATTTTCATCGTACATATCTATTGCGTTTTGCATATCTCTAATTGCTTCTTCAAAATCTTCTTCTAATTGATATATTGCACTTTCTAATTTATTTTTTGCTCTGTAAACTTGATTTACATTATATTCATCTAGTTTAATACCGTTTTCTTCTGCAATATTAGATACTTTGTTTATTATATCCATATGCATATCTGCATATTTTATATTTTTTGTTTCTGCTCTTGCAGATTCTAAAGCAGATTTTAAATCCCATAATCTATCTTCCATTTGCTCTACATTTTCGTAAATACCGCCACCAAACTTAAATTGTTTACTTTTCTTTTTCTTCTTTTTCTTTTTCTTTTTAGTTGGCATCATACTACCTAAAAATGCATAACCTCTAGGAGCACTCATAGTAGGTGCATCACTAGGCGTGGAATCAGCGGAGCCAGTGTCACCACTGCCTGCAGACCCGCTGTCTCCACTTGAACTTGCTGAACCACCGTCGCCACCTGAACTTGCTCCTGCACTAGCACCTGCTCCTGCACCTGCGCCGCCACCAGCACCGCCTCCGGCACCACCGCCGCCTCCAGCACCGCCGCCACCGCCTCCGGCTTCTGCATTTAATTTCATAGGAATTTTTTGTCTATTTACTTTTTCCCATCTTGATATAAGTTCTCTAGCACTTCTTCCTGTAATTTCTAATTTATTTTGTAAAAATCTTTGTATTTGTACTTTTCCTAATCCTTTTTTAAAGACTTTAGAAATCAAATCTAAGTATTTAGAATATTCAGGCATACCATACTTGTCGTATGTAATATCTGGTAACGTATAGTTTTCTTTTAATATGTCTTTTATGTTCATATCTTACCCTTTCTAAATGTCATTTGTACAAATGATTCTGTTGGTCCTGAATTAGAAGGTACAACACTGATACCCATAGCACCAGAGTGAGGTCCTTCTACAAATTTTATAAACTCTTCTTCGCTTGGTAGATATGCTGATTTACCAGTGTACATATCTATTGCCAATAATGCTTCAAATTTTCCTTTATTTAAATAATCAATGTAATTAGCACCTGCATATTGTTTTCCAATTTCTTGTATATCATCTGTTGATTGGAAAGCCTTTGCAATTTTTTCTACTGCTACAGGAATAAAAAGATCTTTATAAAAATCTTTAGCAATATCATATCTTCTTTTATCACCTACAGGAAGATCTTGATTTAAATATTCGACAAACTTACCTAAACCTAATGTTTTATTATTTTCATTTTCCAAGTGACTTGCTACTGATGGTATAGTGTCTTTATATCTTAATAAAACATCTCTTGCTTTTAACTGTGGCATACCGCCCATACCTAACCTACCACCGCCTGAACTTGTCTCACTTTTACTTGCTTTAACCTCTACAAGTTCACCATCTATAACAACATCTCCTGTAGTATCGCTTAATTGTACCCTATCACTTAACATGGCTAAAGCAAATTCTCCAGGGCCTTTTTTGTTAGCACCTACGCCATAAGGTAGTAATGTTTTAAATACTGTATAGCCTACATCTGATTTAAAAATATTTGATAAAGAATTGATTGGTTGCTTTAGTGCGTCAACATCATATGCAGAACCTGTTTTTTCTAAATCATCTAAAAACTCTTTAATCTTATCATAACTACTTTCAATTTGATATATTACCTGTGTTAAAACCTTTGTTGCCGCTTCTTTATTCATAGCAGTTTCATCTGCAATTGGTTTTACAACTAATTTGCCTATTACAGATTGAATATGATCAGCATTAAGAATTCTCCAAATTTGATCTATAAGTTCTCTATCTTTTTCTTGGTCTACATCAAGTTTACTTACAATATCCTGTATTTTTGTTTTTTCTGCTTCTAAATCGTCATACTCATTTAGTTTGTTTTCATTTAGATTTATAAATTTTTGTTGAGTATCAGGCATTTGACGTTTAATAAAATTTCTTAAAATAGGCCTCAAACATGCATCGTCTCCGCCCTCTGCCCGTCTGTGCCTAAATGCCTTTATCATTTTAGGATCTGGTAAAGCAAAAAAGGCATCCATTTGTTTTTTAATATCATTTGCAGGCATATGATCAGATAGTAGATGATTTAACATTCTTATCTTTGTATTGTCTGGTACACTTTCATTTGCCTTTTTCTTTTTCTTTTTACCTGCACAATGAGCCTTTTGACTAAATCCTTTTGGATTATTACAATCTATACTTGATTTATATTTTTTGCTCCATGCTTCATCTATTTTTTTAAAATTTATTTTAGATATAATATCTAATTGTTTTGCAAAAGATAGATTTTCAAATTTTTCAAATATAGTAGACATATTACTATTTATCGCACCTTCGTTTCGTGCTAATTCTCTTCTACCGTGTGCTAATGCTCCTTGAAAATCATTTGGTTCGTCACCGCGTTCTCTGTTTCTATGTAATCCTAATAATACATGACTTTTAAATGCTTCATCGTTATCAGGATTATTTAAGAATGCTACTAGTCTGTTTACATCTGGTTGCATTATATAGTTTTGTATGCCCTGAGCCATCATGTTATTAAAAATTATGTATTTTTCTCTAGTTGTTTCATAATCGTCTGTGGTTACATCAAATCCTGATTGATCATTTGCTGTAGGTTCAGACCCACCATATACTTGACTTACATTATCACCGTCTCTAAAATAGTTACCGCCACTTACAGTATAATTCTTTTGTATATATTCGTATGCGGCCTTGACTGCGGCGGCCCATCTTTCTATACCTATTGCTTCTGGATTGTCATTGTCTGGGCGCCAGTTGTGATCGCTGTCATATTGATTGTAAACTTTTTTAAGTAAATTAGGACCTTGATCGTTAACACCCCTTTCTATTTTAAGGAAGTCTGCTAGATTAGACCAATTTGTTTTACTTGCTACTTGGTTGGATGAGGAATTATAGGAATCCATATCTTCAACACCAGCCGCAAAAACAAGTCTTTCTAACGGTTTGCCTAAATCTTCAGGTTTTATATCTATATCACCATCAAGTACACGTTGTAATACATTATTTAATGCTGTTTGAAAACCTTCGTTATTCTGCTTCATAACCTTAGCAACAACATCTTTCATCTTGTCTGGATATACACTCCAATCAAATGCATCAAATTGTCTTTCATCTGAGCCATCAGTATTCATTGACCAACTTATTGCACTACTTCTGTTTAGTGGCTCGCCACTACTAGGATTTTGTGTTGCTTCACTATCTAATAAATCTTTTTGTCCAGGTGCACCTTTTCTGCTGTCTCCTTGATTTGTTATCTCAATACCTAGATTTTTAAGTTTTTTATAAACGTTTTGTGAACCTGTTATAAAATCTTCTCCGTTTGTTAATTTTTTCCAACTATAACCATATGTGTTTTGGAACTTGTTAAGTATGCGTCTATAATCATTCTTTCTCCAACTGTGATAGTAGTTTTTATTTTTTTCAAAAGTATCTATAAGTTCTAAACCGTTAGTGGCATCTTCGGCATCGCTCCAGTGACTTGAAGGTATAACATAAACTTTAGTATTATTTAAACTTGAACCGCCAAAATGATCTAAATGATTATCTAAATATGCTTCTCTATCGCCATAACTTTTATCTGTTATTGTTTCAAAAAATTCTTTATCTATGTAGAAGTAACTGTAACTTGGTATATTTAATTTTGCTTTTGAATTATCTCTAACATTTTTTTCAAAGTCTTTGTTACGTTTATCATATCTGTTTTTATCAGATATTTCTGCTTTAAGATCTGTAAATCCTTCTGCTGTAAAAATTTTATCAAAAGCATTTAAGAACTTCTTAAATCCTGCAAAGTTTTTCTTTACAACTTTTTTTACTTCTGGATTTTTATGTATTCCAGGAAAATCACGTTTACTCTGATAATACCTTGGTATGTTTTCCATTTGATTTCTTATTATGTAATCGTCATATGAAGATATAAAGTTATAAAAATCATCTTCTTGATCTTCTACTTGAACTAAAAAATCTAATGCACTTGAAACCCTTCCTTGCCTGCTACATAAACACCAAGGTCCTTCTTCTCCGTATTGCCCTTGTGCTTCTTCGCCATATAGTTCTGTTATATTGTCTACTTCAGTTGCTACAACGGTATTTAAGAAATCATTTCCAATTTTAATAAGATCACTTTTTATTTTTAAATACTTTTCTTTATTATCTCTTTCTAAATCCCCTAGATGATCTAATCTAAATCTCATTTTTTGCACTAGAGCACTTTTGGCTACTTCTTCATAATTATCATCGCTTCTAATATTAACATGATGTTGTTTTCCTGTTGGATGATTATAACCTTTATAGGGCTCTAAAAATTTAAGTAAATTGTTTGATGAGTTAGGTGTTTTTATAGAACCGTCTTTTACTAATGCTATACGAGTATTATAACCTGAGCCTCTTAGTTTAGCCACAAACCCGTTCTGAGCTCTTTGGTCTGTAAGTTGAGCTAATATATCTAAAATATCTGCTTTCTCATTAGCAGGATTAAGTTGCATAAGTAATTCTGCTAATTTATCTATTTTAGTATTGTCTTTAGAATCTTCATTTTGATAAAATTGCCACATTTTAGAAACAATAGCATCTACTTCTTGAGGAGTAAGAAATTCAGGATTCTTTATTATGTCCTGTTTAAATAAAACATTTATTCCAGTTTGTAATCTTGCTACGTTTTCTCTATCTGTGCCAGTGAAATTAAAATCATTTAATTTTGATAAAATAAGTTTTTCTATACCTTGTACATCTAATTTTACTTCATTTGCATATTTTCTAAATACGCCTACATCTTTGGCTCTTACTGGATTTCTATTTAATCCATCTGATACGTCTCTGGATAAAATAGTTATTGCTGATATAAATTTATCCTGTGCCTTCTTTAATTCCATCTCAGCACCCTTACTAGGTTTTATTCTATCAGGTTCTAAATATCCTGTAATCTCTTCCTCGTTTATTGCTTCGCCCATCCAACTTGGATCTCTTCCAGTATTTTTTCTAAAATCTTTTACACTTTGTTCCCACTCTTTATCAGCACCTGGTTTACTTAGTTCTTTATAATATCTCATACTTTCGACACTAGAACTTAAATAGTCTACAACATCAAAGTAATCTTTTTTACCAACTATATCTTTTGCTGAATCTATAACTGGATGTATAACATGTTGTAAATCTTTTATTTTTTCAGGATCTACTTCTTGACTTTTACGCAAAACTCTGCTTACTGCCTTTATATAATCGCTTCTAAATGCATCTTCGTCATAACCTGATTTCATAATTGTAGCATATCTTACTACTGCTTTGACTATTTGTGGTATCATTTCTTGATAATTATCACCACCAGCAATTCTAAATTCTATAAGATCATTACCTGAATCATCATCAGTTTCTGTTTTAAAATGTATGCTTTGAAATTTATCTTTACTTATTACACTTGATAGAAGTTTCTCAAAATCTTTAAAACTATTGGCATCACCACGTTTCATACGTTCAGCCGCTTTTAATACTGCACGATATTGACTTCTTGTATAACTATTTTTTAATCTACCGAATTCAGAAAGTAAATATTCGTCTCCTAATAGTAATGCCATTTTTAACTTATTTGGTTCTGTTCTATATTGTTCACCGTCGTCATCTACATTACCCTGCCAACTCATAGTAACATGTAAACCTGTTGAGTTGTTAGTACCAAATTCGTCTTCTCCCCACTCAAATAAACTTTTCATTTCTTCAAGCATTTTTCTAGGACTATCGAATACTGGAGAAATTATTTCTGCTCCTACACCCTCATCAGGTTCAATACTGGAATCTCTTTCTACTGCCCAAGCAGTTGTTGTATATGTGTCTCCATAATCACCATGATCAGGATAATTTGTAAATTGACTGTTATTTTCTACCCAACCATTTAAAACACTAGCAACATTTTCTGTTCCATCTTCTGCTCTGCTGTAATCATATCCATATTCTTCTAGGAAAGTGCTCATATAACTATATATATCGTAGACCCAGTCGTCCATACTATAGTCACCTTCTGCTAGTTCTTTGGCATCTTGATCTAGATCAAATTCTTCTGGTATTGCTTCTCTCAACCAATCTAGATATTCTGCTTCGTATTCTTCTTCAACATATTCTCTGACCCAGTTCATATAGTCCCAACCATCTTCTTCACGATTTTCGTATTCATCTGGGTCAAGATCTTTAAAATTGTCTTTATATCTTTCTATTGCTTCTGAACTTGGACCGGATTCGCTGTCTATAAAATCATTTAAATAATCTTCATCTTCTCTAAATTCATCAACCTTTTCATCTATTAAATCATCTAAATATTCGTCTTGTCCTTTTTGATATAACCAGTCCTGATAATCTTCATATGCGGAATCTGGTAAATCACCAAATTCGTATTCTATATCACTAACAGACATTCCATCTACTTCGTCAGGGGAACTACTTTCAACATTATACCAAAAAGTTTCTGCTTCAAAGCCACATTTAATTGGAGCATCTAAGGCCTCTGTTGCTATTTCTCTTCTGTTAAAGTTTATTTCAAATAATTCTTGATTTGCTTCTTTAAGACCTTTTCTTGCAAGTTTTTTAATTTTACGTTTTAATTTAAATTTTTTCCTGTATTTAGAAGATTCTGTTACATCTACACTAAATTCTAGTTGTGGATCTACATTTATTATCTGTCCATTACTTGCTTGTATTGTAACTTTATCTTTGTATTGGCCTTGTCCTTTAGGACTTATAACTACACCTAAAGGTTGCCCTGATTCTAAATCTCTAATTACTTCATTTCGTTTTAATTGGTGTCCTGGTTTTTTCTTTACAGGTTGTGCGGCTTGAGGATTTATTACAACCTTATCGTTGCTAGGTGGTTGTATAGCAGGTTGTTGCTGAGCCTGTTGCTGTTTTTTAACTTGAGCTATTGCTTTTGCTGTTTGACCATGTTTTTGATTGCCGGAAGGCTGTGGGGGTCCAGAGCTATTATAAGAATACTCTTTTAAAATATGTTCTAATGTTTTAACATCTGAAAACTTCATTTTAACGCCTATTTAACTTAGCGACTCTTTTACTAAGGGAATTAAATCTTTTTGTTCTTCTGGCTTTCTTTGCCATTCTTGCACCTAGACGTGCTTTGGTTCGTTTCAAATTAATTCTCTTTTTATAATCTATAGGAGCATTACATTGACTGGGATTAGAGACGACTCTACCCTTACGTCTACCAGCAGTACATCTGACAGCACGTTTTATTTTATTACCTACTTTACGCCAAACCATTCTGGCTTCGTAAATAGGTTCTTCTGTAAATTCGTCTATTCTCATAATACTTTTAATACTAGTCCTACAACTGTAGATATTAATGTTGTTACTGTTAGTCCAACAATAGCAACAATCCAGTTTTCTAATTTGTCTAATCTACTTTTTGTAACATCTTTAAATTCTCTTAGTTCTGCGGTAATGCTTTCTATTCTAAGCATATCTGCAATTATGTGTGCCTCTATGTTACCGCTCTCAACATAAGGTTTTGGTGTAAGTTCCGGTTTGTTCTTTTTAGGCATTGTTTATCTCTTATAATAAATCTTGTTTAGTAAATTCCATATTTACTGAACTTTTGGTATCTATTGTACCTCCATTCAGTACTATTCCATCTAATTCGTCTTTAAGTGTTTGTATAGAATGCACTCCTTCTCTTTCAAAAGCAAATTTAAAAATCCAACCTGCTCCTGTTAGTGTTGGTGCTCCATAGTTTTCTAAAACATTGGCACCTGAGCCATTTAGTGCAACTGGGTTATTCATTACTACTGGTTGTGCTCTTAACCCTATAACTTGTACAACACTTTCAAAATCTTTCTGTGTATTATCAGTATAATCACCTGTTCTAGTGAGATCTATACTTGTGAACAATGTGTAAAATTCAATGTTGCCTGAAACAACTTCTGAACTTCCCATCGCTCCGCTTCTTTGTTCAACCATGTGTGTCTCCGTCTTTGTACTATTTATCAGGATTTCAGATTTCCAGATCAAAAAAAATCCCCACTAAGTGAGGATTCTTTTTTACCTTTTTAAGTTTATGCTAATACAAATGTTTTTGCTGTACATGAAGCACTTGCTAAGTTGACTCCGTCAACTGTACCTAGTGCCTGAATAACATCTTCTAAGTGAGCCGCTAGGGTTTCACTGTTTGAACCGTCATATGTGTCAGTGCCTTTTTCACCATCAACCATAAATGCTATTGTTTGATTTGTATCATATAATGCACTCATGCCTAGGATTGAAAGATTTTCATTTAAAATAGCATGTATAACTGTTTGTATTGTACTTTCAGGTCCAGTTTTTGCGTTTACGGCCGCACCAAACGTTACTTCAAAAAACGTTGGTTTTAAACCTATAAAAAACTTTTCTTCATCTACATATACAGGATTTACTTTAGTTTGTGCCATGTTATTCTCCTATGTTACTGAATACTTAAAAGTATCCTATGCAAGTATTTATCTTTTTTTCAGCCAAAAAAAATCCCCAACTAGTGAGGATTTTTTATAAGTTTGTTTAACTTAGAATGAGACGTCACCAATAACGTGTCCTGCTAGGTCACCGTTTGCTAGGTTGTCTGCACCTTCTAGTATAAAGTTTACAGTTGATTGTGCACCTGCTGAAAAACTACCTACTTTTAATACTGTAAGGTTTAAGTTTTGTACTGAACTAACTAATGCTGTCAATTGTGAAGCAGAAATGTTTCCTGATTGTTGTTGGAAACTTTTTAAGAATATATCCTTTCCTACAAATTCACCGCTATCAGCCGCTCTATTATCTGTTAATGCCATTTTATTCTCCTAAATAATCTTAGATAGAAAACTATCTGTTACTTTTATTTATCATATTGATCATAAAAAAAGGCAGTATAAACTGCCTTTTTAAATTTTTTAAGTAAAACTTAACTTACTACTAAGCCTGTTCCTGCTGTAACTGTTGCTGTTGCAAAGTTATAACTGTTTACATCGTCAGTACCAATTGCTCTAATTTGAGCTTGTAAAGCCGCCGCATCAAATTGACTACTGTCAACAACTGCGTGGATTTTACCACTGTTGTCATCAGTAATTTCGTATGCTAAAGGTTGAATGAATTGAAGTGCTCTTTCAACTGCTTCTCTTTCTGCGTCGTCTTCTGTTCTAAGGTCTGCACCAGTATCAACTAAGATACATGCTACGTTATGTTTTTGGATAAGTGTACCTGTTGCAAAATCGCCTACACCTGCTCCGTTTCCTTTTGATTGTGCCATTTTTATCTCCTAATTTTTTTAAGCATAATTTTATGCGTTACACTTATTTATCAAAAAAGTAGAATTTGTCTTTATATTCTACGCCTTTATTGAATTGTACGTCTTCTACGACCTTGCCTAAATGCATCTAAACCACCAAGATCGCCTAAGAAATCATATCCACTTCTTACTGGATCTGTTATTGCTCTTACTGGTGCCGTAACGGCACTTCCTACTTTTTTAGCACCTTTGGCCGCTTTTTTAACTAATCCTGCACCTGGTAAATCACCGAAATACTCATCAGCCCAATCTCCTACAGCATCAACGGCTTGTCCAGTCTTACTATCTGATTTATAGAACTTATCGTGTTGTAGTGATCTTCCATCTGAACCACGTCTGTCTCTTGGTCCGCTTGGGCCTGGGCCACCTGGAACTGGCATATTTGATATATCAACTCCTCCGCCCTTTGATCTAAATATTGGAGCATTATCAGGTAATCCAATTGGATCTATATCGCCCTTAATTGCACTTGCATATCCTTTAGCGGCTTTATCAAAGTCACGTACTGCTATTGGGTCCATATTTAATTTACGCATATCTGCTCTTGCTTTTTCATAAGCAGAATCAACAGTACCTGTAACAGCAAATGCGGCTCTAAATAAATCAGCAAGTTTTACGGAGTCAGGAGAATCTATGCCTTTAAGAGCACGAAATTCTTGATCAGCGGCTTGTTTTTCTTTTGCCGCTTCTTCTGGAGGCAAATTAATCCATGCCTCAAAAATTATTTCATTAATTTTCATTGTTTCTTTCTTCCACTTGCCCAGTAACCTGCTACTGCACCTATTCCTGTACCGTACTTTTTATATTTATCAATATCTTTACCTAATTTCTTTGCAACTTTCTTTCCTACATATCTTCCTGCGGCCGCACCTGCAACTGTTCCGGCGGCTCTTTTTGCAAAACTAGTAGTAGGTTCTTGATATTTAGAAGGTTTAAAGTCTCTATACTTTGTCATAGTACTTAAAGGACTAACCATTTCACTGCCTCTTCCTAGTCTACGATACTCTTGTAACATTCTTGATACTACTAATTGTCTTGAAGTATATTTTAAATTACCCCAATCTGCAACTAACCTGCGCCATTGTTTATATTTTTGATCTTTTATTTGTAGTTGGCTTTCTAATCTTAAAAAGTAAGAATTAAATTCTGTATTTTTAATTGTAGTATTTTTAAGTCTCATATAAAACATGTAATGTTTTCTAGCATCAAAGTTTAACTTATTTAAATACTGTTTACTTGATATAGGATTTTTTAATGTAATACTTCTTGTATCTGGGTCTCTTATTACATGCCCTAACAAATATAAGTCTGTTGCATGACTTCTAAATAAAGTATAAGGTCCATATTGTACTGTTTGTTTTATATATTCTTTAGCAAAATCAATTTGCTTATCATCATTGAGCATCATATATGTACTTAAAGACGTTAAGTAAAATAATTTTGTAACATCCTCTCCTGTGAGAGCATTAAAATTTCTGCTTGTTCTATATAGTCTTGCTTCTGATATTTCTTTATCTATAAGTTTTAAATTTAATTTTGTTTCCATCATTGGAAAGTATGCTGGTAAATGTGTTTTACCCATTTCCCTTGCTTTATGTACTCTGTGATTTCCGTCCATAACACTTTTTCTATCAGGAGCAATCACAATAGGCTCTGACAAATCAGAGTTTCTCATAGCATAATCATCATCTGTGTCTATTATTCTATCATAAGGATCTTCTACACTACCCAGTTTAGCAAGTGGGTAATTGTTAATTAAAACCCAGTTGTGACGTCTTACATCATTTATAAATTCTCGATTGTGCATACCATCGTCCCATGCATGTTTCTTATCCAATAACTTTCTCATTTCATCACCAGTCATCTTATCTGGGTTTACTGCTTCATTGACATTTTTGTACACACTATACAACACAGGATTATTATCACAGCCAAGTTCATCGTATGCTACACCTCTAACCATTGCTTTCTGACCTTGTCTGTTGTCAAAGTCTTGATAAGCATCTGCATAAACATCATCTATTGAATTGTCATCGTGTCCGTCATTACATTCATCTGTAAATCCTTCGTAACGTACAACATAATCGCCAACATTATCTACTCCTACATCTGTAGGCACTAGATTATTTACAAATTGTTCTATTTCTTTCGGTAAGTTCATTTGCCTGGCATTCCTGTTCCAAAGTTTAATCTGCTAAACTCTAATCTATCTACTAGTTTTAAGGCGTTACCCATTCTGTCTACAGCAACAAATCCTTCTTCGCCTGTTACTTCATATCCGTTTTCAGTTTCTTTAAATGTAGGTAACTGTCTAATTGTTTCTAATTTTTTTACTATCAAAACTTTAGAATGTATAATTTTTAAATATAAATCATATACACTTACAATACTTGGTACATGTTCTTTTATAAACTTCACACCTTGTACTAACTTGTCATTCATTTCGTCTTGCTTTGCTTGAGTTTTATATCCGTCTATTTTCTTTTGCATAAAGGTTATATATTTTTGTACAAATCCTTGTGCAAATTTTGTAGGCTCGTCAAATGCTCCTGCTCTAATATTATTATTAACATGTGCTTTTAATTGTTGCAGGAAATCTTTACCAATAACATCGTTACCTTTCTCTAACCAACTAAATGTTGCAGAATCTATTGTTTTTAAATATGCATCTGCCTCTCTAATAGCACCCATAACTTCTTCGCTTTCGTTATTAGTTAAAGTTACTACACCAGAAAAGTCTTTAATTAAGGCATCTCTATGCCAAACTTTAGAACTTTGCCCTAGTACACTACTATCAAATCCGTATTTGGCTCTTGTATCGGCTAACGTAGGCCCTCCTACATACTCTGTATGCCATACTATACCAATGTCTGCACTTGTAACTTGCTTTGCCAAATCACTGTTAGTTGGTACAGCATATACAATAGTATTGGGTTTAAATACAATTACTTCTTCGCCATCTATATTTGTTTGTTGTAAATCTTCTTTAGAAAATAACATATCGCCTTGTGCAACTGTATTCCAATTAAGTGTACTTAATGTTTTTAAAGCAATCTTTAATTTTTGTTGTAACCCTTCACCAGGATGATTTTCTTCTATATCTTTATCTGTAAAATTTATTTTAGGCTTTTGTGCAAATACACCTTTGGTACCTACAAAAAATTTACCTGTTTCTGGATCTCTACCTGCAATGATGGCAGGTGCACCGTCCCATTTTGTTGTCATACTTACAGGACTTTCTGAATTACCTTCTAGCATTTCATGTAAACTGTATAGATAGTTTATTGCTTCTTTGGCTCCCTGATATCCTTTGTTAAAAATATTATCTTCTAAATGCTCTAAATGAGTATTTTTATTTTCTGCTTCTAGTATTATTTCTTTTAAGAAACTTCCTGAAATATCTTTAAATTTCATTTTACACCTTACTAATAAGGTTCATAGGTTTTAGATAATATAATCCTGTTTTAGTTTTCATTAATACTTGATCTTGAGGAACCACAAGTGTTTGACCCCTACTCTTATATTCTGCACCAGGCATACCTTGTATAACACTAGACACTATATCGCCTTTTTTAATATTTTTATTATTTTTGATAGCCTTCCATTTAACCTTATCACCTATTTGAAATCTTGGAGTTATTGGAGTTGTTATAATTGGATTATTATCTTTGTAACCTTTATTCTTCCTGTTTCTTAAATATGTTGGTACGTCGTAATCTACTTCAGGATCGTAACCATCTGGTTTTGGTTCTGGTTCTGGTGTTGGCTCTGGTGTTGGTCCTTCTGGAGAACTATCAGGTTCAGGCCTATCGGGCCAATCAATTGGATTCTCTGGACTTCCACGTTCTGGTTGATTTAATGGTTCATCAAAAGTTCCTGATACTGTTTCTCCATCATCCCCTGGTTGAGGTGTTTGTGTAGTGCCGCCACCAGGCTCTCCATCAGGCACATATACTACCTTTTGTTTATTTTTATTTTTGTCGTTATCTTTATCTACATCTGTTTCTGGATTATCTTTCTTTCTTCTCTTGTCTAAATCTCTTCCAGTTTGGCTAAAGAAGTTTCCGATTCCGCCTATTGCTTGTCCTATTGCTGAACCTACTGCCGCTCCTGCCTTTCTACCTATTCCTCTGCCATCTTGTGATTTTATATCCTGTCCTATTTTACCGAAATATCCTGGTTCTTTTTCAGGTTCATTTGTATTTTGCCTAGAGAATTTTTTAGAACCAGGCCCTTTACCAAATAAATTTTTAAATCTCGTTTTTAATGTAGGGTTAAGTTGTGAGTATCCGTCTTTGTCTATACCTGATCTAACAATTCCTGCTGATCTAAGTATTTCCCATTCTGCTTTGGTTCCCTGAGGTATAGGTTTTCCTTTTTTAAGGCCTACTAGTTGTGGATTTCTGCTAGTTTCAACTTCTTTACGGACTGAAAAAGCATTAAGAGGTTCTGACCAAACAAATTCGCCACCTTTGTGTTTGATGACGTCCCCATCTTTTATATAATCTTTTTCTAATAAAGTAAAATTATTTGTATTTTCTACTATTTCATTAATCAGCATTTTGTTCTCTTTGAGATTCTTTAATCACTTTTTTGATACCTCTGGAGAATTTTTTAACATCTCTGCCTCTAATACTATTAATAAGTCTGTTGGTAAGATCCTTTGCTGTCTTTTCATCATAATGCAAATCTATCTGTTCTAACAAGTTTATGGCACTAGTAATTACATGTTCACCTCTATTAGAAGTGACATGGTTCCTATCTCTATCTACTGATATTTGATTTAGTTCCTCTAATATACTACGAGCCTTAGGCATGATATCTCCAAAAAATATGTATAATGCTATTTATCATTATAAGTCATTCTTTTTAAGGAACTCACGCATGTTCATTGCTTGTCCTATTGTGTCCTTTTGCTCAGGTTCATCTGCTTTTATAGAATTGCCACGTTTTAGTTGATCAACTAAACTTGTTGTTGTGATTGTATCTGCATCTTCGTCACCTTCTTGTAAATCTTCTATCCTCAACGTATCAGGATCAAACCTTAAATCTACTTTTGTGCCTACACCACTACTAGAACGTGTTTTCATAAACTGTATTTGATATCTGCCTTTTTCTCGCATAGCATTACTTGTGAATATACCCACAACATTATCTGCTGTTTGTATTTTACTAATACCACCTGCAATATGATGATGATCAAATTCTATTTCTTCTACTGCACCTCTGTTCAACTGCGATGCAGTAACAAATAATAAGTCTCTTTCTACTGCTAAATTACGCAACTCCTCAGATACATATTTGTCTTTAATAAACAAATCACTGCCACTTACTTTTGCACTAATAGGCATCATCAAATCTAAATAGTCTACCAGTAAACAATCTACTTTCTCACCACAGGATATTTCATACTCTCTTAAAAATACTCTTATATCATTTGCATTTACACCATTAGGCATTTGCTTGACTCTTAGTTTACCAGCACCTTTAGATTTCATACGAACTTTTAAATCTACATCGTCCATGTTACGCATAACTTCTTTAGTACCATAACCAGAAACCATACTGTCTAATCTCATACTAATTAATTGTTCACTTAACTCTAAACTTATATAAACACAATTCATTCCTGCTAGAGACCAATTTACTGCAAAGTTTTGTAAAAACAAACTCTTACCTGCACCAGAACCACCTGCAAAGATTGTCATCTCTCCTCTATTAAGTCCGCCATATAGTTTATGATCTATGCCTTTCCAACCTGTACTTACTGCTCCTGCTTGATCTTTAATCCATTGTAATCTTTCTTTAGGATTTTCAAAATATTCTA
>Ga0163111_10001076_pt1 | contig 16554 bp, 22 predicted proteins | sample CRUFie1St18metaG_FD_109645 | JGI IMG/M metagenome (GOLD analysis project Ga0163111, IMG submission 109645) | Marine microbial communities from the Costa Rica Dome - CRUD Field 142mm St18 metaG | ecosystem: Environmental > Aquatic > Marine > Oceanic > Photic zone | place: Costa Rica: the Eastern...
CTTGCGAAAGAGGAGATATTGTGGAAGTTTTGGATGCTTTGTGTGATATTGCTTATGTTTCCGTTGGGAACGGTACTATGTTACATGGCCTTAAGGATAAGATATGGCCCGCTTATCAAGAGGTACAAGCGAGTAATATGTCTAAAGCTTGTAAAACTGAAGAAGAAGCCGTGGAAACTGTCCGCAAAAGAACTGAGGAGTACGGTGAGGCCTGTTATTTTGAAAAAATTGCGGAGGGAAGATATATTGTCTATAGAGAACGAGATAAAAAAGTAGTTAAGTCTATTAATTACTTTAGACCTAATTTAAAGCAATTTTTTAATGACTAACTTAGAGGAATATAAAAAAGAAATAGACGGTACTTTATATGTACCTTACGATAAAGCAGTTCAGGCTTTAGCAGAGGCTTATGCAAGTAATAAGTCACTTGAAGAGGTAGTAGATACTATAAAAAAATCTACCATGGATTTAAATAACGCATTTAAAGATTTAGATATTGATTAAGATAGCACACGAAAGTCCTAAAAGTATATTTAAGACTGTACAGAAGTTTACAGATTATGATTATGCTTTAGTACATTTATTTGAAGAAGATAAAGAATATTTACAGCACTTTAAAGATGCAGTAGCTAATGGAAGAGAAGTTATTTTAGATAACTCTATATTTGAGTTAGAAGAAGCTTTTGATGCAGATAGATTTGCTTACTGGATTAAAGAACTTAAACCTACTTGGTATATAGTTCCAGATGCTTTAGAAAAATGTTATCAAACTTGTGATCAAATGCATGAGTTTTTTAAGAAATATCCTAAAGATACTTTACCTGGTAAATCTATAGGAGTAGTTCAAGGTAAAACATATGAATCTATAGCAAGTTGTTATGATTATATGGATAAAATAGCACCAGTAGATATGATAGCTATATCATTTGATTATTCGTATTATCAGGTGTCTTGTCCTCATCCTAACAAGTATGTTAGCTGGATGTTAGGACGTGCAAAGCTACTTGGAGATTTAGAGAGTAAAGGTGTTATTAATAAGGATAAACCTCATCATTTACTAGGTTGTGGTTTACCTCAAGAGTTTATGCTTTATAGAGAATCTAATTATGATTGGTTATACTCTTTAGATACTTCTAATCCTGTAGTTCATGGGATAAAAGGTGTAGGTTATAGTGATCAAGGATTATGGGATAAAGAATCTCAAAAGTTATTTGAAATGATAAATCAAGAAGTTGATGAAACTCAAATAAGTACAATTAAGAATAATATACAAAAATTTAGATGGTTTACAAATGGACAAACCGTGGATAGCATTTTTTAGTCAGACAGGAGGAGAAATAGCTGATATATCTAATAGTATTGGAAGATGGCCTGATGTTATAATTACTAATGAAAGACCTGAACATCTTAGAACTATAGATGAAAGAGTTGAAAAACAAGGTTACTTTACTTGGGCTAATAAACCTAGTGAAGAAGATTATATTAGACAATTAGAAAAATATCCTGATGCTATTGTTACTTTACATGGTTGGTTAAGAATAGTTCCGGAATATGTTTGTGAAAGATCTACGATATATAATGGGCATCCTGGGTTAATAACTAAATATCCAGAATTAAAAGGTAAGGATCCTCAAGAAAAAGCTTATAATTTAAAACATGATGTTATAGGTTGTGTATTACATGAAGTTACTGCAGGAGTTGATGAAGGTAGAATTATAGCAGAAGAAAGAACAAACGCATTTAAGTTGGAACTTGATGATATTTTTCGTATATTAAAAGATAGAAGTCTCTTTATGTGGACTTCGTTTCTTAAAAAGGTTTTATGATAAAAAGAATAGCATTAGTAGGAGCAAGTAGTACAGGTAAGACTACTGTTTACGAATTACTTAAAAATAAATTACCTAAATATGAATATGTAAATGAATCTACTAGAACTATAGGTTCTTATGGATTTCCTATTAATGAAAAAGGTACTGATGCAACTCAGTTAGCTATTAGTAGTTTTCATCTAGAGGCTTTACTTCAACCTTATAATTTAGTATTAGATAGATGTTATATGGATGTTGTAGTTTATTCTAGATTTATGGATAAGATAAAACCTATGACTTATTCGTATATAGAAGATACTTGGAATAGAATAAAAAATGAATATACTCATTATATTTATTTTCCTATTGAGTTTGATTCTGTAGATGATGGAGTAAGAAGTGTTAATGAAGATTGGAGAACTAAAGTAGATAATGAGTTTAAAGCAGTATTAGAAGGTGTTCGTCAACCTTATTTGACGATAACTGGCTCTCCTATGCAGAGAGTAGATCAAATATTAAATTTTATAAAATAATGTATAAATACGGAGCAAAATTATTAAGAGTAGTCGATGGTGATACTGCAGATGTCATGATTGACTTAGGCTTTGATACTTGGGTAAAAGCAAGATTAAGATTCAAAGGAGTAGATACTTGGGAAAAAAGAACTAGAGATAAAGCAGAAAAAATATTAGGTTTAGCTGCTACTGCCTTTACTACTCAGTATCTAGAAAAGAATGATGGTAAATTTACTATTCAGTCTTACGGTAAAGGAAAGTACGGTAGAGTACTAGCTGAGATTTTTATCGAAGGAGAAAAAAAATCGTTAAACGAATTATTAGTAGAACATGGTCATGCTTATGTATATGAGGGTGGCAAGAAAAAATTATTTAAAGGTTAATATGGCAGAAGTTAAAAATTATCAAGAAGTTGTAGATATTGCATCTAAACACTTAGGAAAAGTAGGAGGAGATGGGTACAAAGATACTTACTCACCTGAATTATTAGTTAAAGTACCAAGATACTTAAATAGAGAAGGTTATGGATTAACATCAGATAGCTTTGTAGGAGTAGATACTTGGAATTGTTATGAGGTATCAGCTATTACTTCTAAAGGTCAACCGGTAGCAGGAATGCTAAAAATAGTTTGTCCTAGTGATAGTGAATTTCACGTAGAATCTAAGTCAATCAAGTTATATTTAAATTCATTTAATATGACTAGAATAGGCGATAATGCTGCTGATTGTATAAGCGGTATTGAAGCAAGAGTTAAGAGAGATTTAGATGAATTATTAGAAACTACAACTACTGTAACTTTCTATGCATCAGATATAGAAACTGAACCATTAACTTTTACTGAATATCAAGATTTAGGAGAAGTTGTAGATTTAGATCAAATAGATTTTACTGCTTTTCAATCTGATTCATCTCAGTTAGCAGTAGAAGATACTGATGATAATAGTAAATGGGTTAAATTAACTTCTAATCTATTAAGATCTAACTGTAGAGTTACTAATCAACCAGATTGGGGTGATGTATTCATTAAGATGAAAGGTAATAAATTACCAGCAGCAGACTCTTTAGCTAAATATATTGTATCACATAGAACTGTAAGTCATTTTCATGAAGAGATATGTGAAATGGTATTTAAGCATTTAAGTGATGCTTATAAGCCTGAACAGTTAATGGTTGCTTGTTTGTATACTCGTAGAGGAGGATTAGATATTAATCCTATCAGAGCTACTCATCAATCTTTAATTCCAGAATTTTTTACTAACCCAGAATATACTATTAAAAAGACTTTAAGACAGTAATGGAAACATGCATCATCAGTGGCCCGCTGGGATGTGCTCTTTCTATAAGTCATCAACCTCAGCATAATGGAGGAGGTCCATTTTTTATAGAAAACTTTTTATCTCAACCGGGTGTATTGGAAAAGTTTAACGCTACAGATTCTGTTATGGAAATGTGTAGCGGTCCTGGTTTTATGGGATTTTATTTAGCTGAAAAATTAAATTTAAATAATGCTTATTTTTTAGATATTAATTCTCAAGTTAAAAATAGTTATATAGAAAATAGAAAAAGGGTAAAGTTTAAAGTTAGTTATTCTACTTCAGACTGTTTTAAATCTTACAGGGGACCGAAAGTTGATTTGATAGTACTAAATCCACCACATTTAGTAAAAGAAGATGATTTTTTAGATTGTGCTAAAAATATACCAGGTTGGTTTCCAACAGATACTCCTGAAAAAGAATTACAGTCAAGATTAATATTATTAGATGAAGATTTTAAATTTCATACTGAATTTTGTTCTAAGGTTTATGATAAACTAACTACTAAAGGACAAATAGCTTTTTTAGAAAACGAAAAATATATTCCTCATAGTAGACTTAAAGAAAGTTTAGGTGATAAATTTGATTATGAATTTATACAATTTACTGAAACACGACAAGAAGGCTACTATTTATTAATAGCTACTAAAAAGTAATTATGGCAGAAATACAAATCGAAGAAGACAAGAAATTAATAGCTACCAGAGTACCGCCAGGTGATAACTGGGAATTGGTTATTGATCAAGGTACAACTATCGAAGGATTGGTTATGGCTCTTACAATGTATATGCGTAAGACAAAATTTAAAGGTCACTATAGATTAGAACCATTGGAAGGTAATCTCTACATTATCGAAACTAATGAGATACAAGTTGAAGAACCAGAACCAATGAAATTCGATCTATATGGTGAATATTAATGGAACGCACACTTGCTAAGATTTCTCATAAATACGAATTCTTAAAATTAGAACTTGAAGAACGTCAGGATGAAGTAAAAGATTATCTTGATAAATGGAATAGTATTGTCGGCAAGTATTTAATGGATAAACAAAAGGTTATGTGGGTTGATGAAGAGACTGGTGAGGTAAGAATAGATAAACCTGAAGAAGCACCCAAAGAAGAAGCTGATCCTAGAATTAGGAAACTTTACAAAAGATTAAGTAAGCATGCTCACCCTGATAAAGGAGGAAATGTAGAGGATTTCAACGAATTAAAAAAAGCTTATGAAAATCGAGATGTTATTGAGTTAATTAAATTTGCTGTCAAGTACAACGTTAAAGTTAAACTGGTAGATTCAGATACTACTTTAATTGAAAAAAGAATAGAGTACTTAACTAATAAGATTAACGAAATAGATAAAAGTCTAGTATGGACTTTTTTTCATGGTGATGAAAATATTAAAAGACAGGTTATAGACGAACTTCAATTGGTTCACGATATAAAATTATCTGAAAAAGATATTGAGATTTTCTTGGAATTCTGAGAAAAAGTTCTTATATTAAGGTATAGTAAAAACGGTTATATGAAAAAACTATCTCGAGCTAAAGTTAGCAAAGCGAGAATACAGCAAAACAAGGATAAAGCAAAAGCAGAAGAAATATATTTTTCTACGGAACCTGTTGTATTTAGAAAACTTAATCCTGAAAATTTTGTTAATAGCGGTGATGCTTATAGGCTTCTATACGAAAGAATCGAACAAAGAGTTGGTAAAAGTGCAACATATTGGTTTGAAATTAGCAGAGGCTCAGCTATTACTGAAAATATGCTTTGGAAACATAAAGATGCTAAAGTATATGGATCTACTCCTAGAGTAAATAAAACACATTACGATAATACCGATACACTTTATGTTGGATCTTCTCAACATATGAGTAAAAGAGCTTTACAACACTTAACAAGTACTAATGCTTCAGTAAATGGAGAAAGAGGAGGATTACATATAGGCTCTACTTTACGTTTAAATGAATGGTATAAGGGAGAGGTAGATTTATATATCTACCCTTTGAAAGATGTAGGTAAACATGGAGCTCAATTCCTTGAAGAATTATTGAAAACTAATGGTACGAAATTTGGTAGAAAGGAAAATTAATCTTATATTATAATATATGCAATTAGAAAAAAAGTATTATACAGTTCAGGATTCTGAAACTCTTAAATTAATGTTTCAACATATAAATGACTGCGATACAATGGCAGTCGATACTGAGACGACTAGTCTTAATCCTAGAACTGGTAAAATTGTTGGATGGTCTATATCTGGTGATGAAGGAATAGGTTTTTATTTACCTACCTTAGTATGGAACTTTGATAAAGGAGAACTACAGGTTCAAGAGATAGATGGAACATCTACTGAAACTATTTCTAAGAATATGCTTAAAGCGTTAAAAGGTAAAAAATTAGTATTTCATAATGCTTCCTTTGACGTTCAGTTTATAAAAAATTACTACGGTATAGATTTATTACCTGATGTTTGGGTAGATACCGGATTACTTGTTCATACTGTATATGAAGAAGGTGCTTTTGGTTTTGGTAATCCTTTTGGACTAAAATCTATAGCGATAATGAATCAAAAGGAGTTAGGGCTAGATGTTGAAAAAGCTGCTAACGAAGAACAACTAGAATTAAAAGAAAGTATAAAGAAAAATGGTGGATCAGTTACTAAAGAAAGTTTTGAAATATATAAAGCTGATCTTGACATTCTTAGTAAATATGCTAGTGCTGATACTGATCTTACCCTTAGGATTTGTAATCTATATTTGGGTAAACTTAGAGCAGAGGGGCTGGACAAATTTTTCTTCGAAGATGAGGTAATGCCTATATACCGTGAGGTAACTGTTCCTATGGAAGCTCATGGAGTAGATTTAGATACTGAACTTATAGAAAAGATACATACTGAGATTGTAAAAGATCAAAAAGAGAATAAAGAGATAGTAATGAAATCTCTTATCGACTTACCTGAAGTTAAATTATGGATTGTGCATACGGCTACTAAAGCGTATCCTCCTAATAATAAAGGTACTTGGGCACAAAGGTTGATAGAGAGATATTCATTACCTCTGCCTAAGTCAGATAAAACTGGTAAATATTCTATTACTCAGAAGAATATAGAGGAGTTAGAAGATTCTAATGTGAAGGAGTTTTTACTGACTGGTGATTTAGATTTAATTGATAAAAAAGAGCAAGCTCGTATTTCTATGGACTTGTGGAGAGAATCTAACGATGGTGATTATATCAATATTCAATCTAAAAAGCACTTAGGAGAGATAGTGTTCGATTATATGAACATTAAACCTAAAGTAGACGGTAGTCAAACTAAATCGGGTAGGGCAAAGTTTGATATGTCTATGGTTGAAGAGCTATCTAAAAAATATCCTTGGGCGGAGAATCTAAGAATCTACAATAAATTGCTAAAGATTAAATCTACTTATGTTGATAGATTTAGAGATAGGCAAGAAGATGGTAGATATTACTTTTACTTTAAGCAGAACGGTACTGTATCTGGTAGATACGGTTCTGATGCTCAACAGTTACCTAAACCTTTAGAGGAAGGAGAAGATGCTCCTATAATTATGAAGTATGTTAATATAGTACGTGCTTTCTTAGTTGCCGGAAAAGGTAGAAAGGTTATTGACTGTGATTATGAATCTCTAGAACCTCACTGCTTTGCTTCGGTATCTGGTGATAAAAAACTTCAAGAGATATTTGATAATAATTATGATTTCTATTCTTATGTTGCTATTCAAACTGAGAACCTAAAAGGAGTATCTGCTGATAAAAAAGCTGATAACTATCTTAAAAAACTAGATCCAGTTAAAAGAAATAAAGCTAAGGCTTATTCATTAGGAGTTGCATACGGAATGGAAGCATATGCTCTTAAAATGACTTTAGGAGTAGATCAAAAGACTGCTGAAGAGTTAATTGATGGTTACCTTAATGGATTCCCTGGATTAGCTAAATGGAGAAAAGATTCTAGAACTCAAGTTGAAACTCATGGTAGAATTGAGAACTATGTTGGAAGAATACGTCACTTACCTAAGGTACAGAGGATTATGGAAGAGCATGGAACTTATATTGATAAAAGAGATAATGAAGTTAAATGTAATATTCTTAACTGGAGATACCGTAATGAATGGCAAGATACTACGTTAACTCAAAAGTATCATGAAGAGACTTGGGAAAAGATATCAGATGGTGATTCTTGGGACTTAGAAGCTTTTCATGAATTTATAGGAGCTCCTAAAGTAAATGAAAAAATGACTCCTCAAGAGATTAATCAGAAGTATACTGATGCTTTTTCTAGATATGTTAGAGATAAAGCTAAAGCTGAAGCTTTAAGAACTTATAGAGATTATAGAAACGGTAGAAATAACTGTCTTAATTTTCAACTTCAATCATTAGCAGCAGCGGTAGTGAATAGAGCTGCTCTTAAAATAAACCGTAAAGCTAAAGAACTTGGTATCGATGCTATAGTTCAAGCTCAAGTACATGACCAGTTGATTATAAACTGTGATGAGAAAGATGCTGAAATGTTTGCTCCTTATGTACAAGAGTTAATGGAAACTACTACTAAACTTCCTGGCGTTACTCTTAAAGCTCCTCCAGAGATAGCTGATAACTGGAAAGAAGGCCACTAAAACATAAGAGTTTAGTCCATACTATTTATTACAAAGAGAGAGTATGGTAATCTACGTTTTACATGATCAAGATAATTATATGGAAATTATCTTAAATCAAACCGTTGTAGCAAAAAAATGGTTTTATGTTTTTATGGAAAATTTACGTTATGAAAACCTCCATAGTTACATAAATAAAACTTGTAAATACACTAACGTACAGGAACAGACTAGCACAGAAAAAGCTTATAATATTAGAGTTATTAATGAATCTATTAAAAAAGTAAATGAGTCTATAAAAGGTGCTAAATTTCCTTTTAATGCTTATATAGGTATGGATTGGGAACATTCTCAAAAAATACACAGAGCATTTACTACTTCACAGATGACCAAAAAAGCTTTTGAATTTGATTTATCTGAAAAACAACTTCGAGAGCTTAAATACTTAGCCTCTCATGAGGCTATGGAATTAATACCTGAGTTGGTAGAAAAAACATTTGATATTATAGATCAAGATAAGTTTGAACTTAATTCTGGTAAGATTAATCATTATATACATCATAATGAATTATCTATCCCCAGCCAAAGATCAGATGATATGTATGAAGATTTTAGAGACAATAAATGGATTTATTATCAATGGATAACCGAAAATAAAGAATTAGAAGATGCAGGTTTAGCACCTACTGACAGAAGGTTTATAGTATTTACTCGTGAGGATATTGAAGAAAGTGCTAACGATCCTAACTGGAGTGAGTATGATGTTTATGCATTCTCTAATATTTTTGGAAAGCAATACCTAGAAACTTTTCTAGAGTATGATTCTCCACTAGAGGTAGATGTAAGAAATGTACAAAGTGTGAGCGGTGAGTTTATAGTTATTGATGGACCGCACCTAACTAGGAAGAGGTTATGGAATAACTCTTCATTTACTGATTGGTGTGATAAGTATAAATTACCAAAATCTGTTACTCATCCTATACCAATAGGTAAAGTTAATAGAGTAGTTTATCAAGGAAAAAGACTTTTACCTAATACTAGTGACAGATCGTATGCCCCGTACTTTGATGAATTATTTAGGTCGAATAAACCAATACAGATAGAATTTAAATACCACCAAGCAGAACCTCATGAATTCCAATACAAATACTGATAAGCGTTGTATTTTAGCTTATACATCAATGTATATTGAACCTGATGGTAAAATTAGGCCTTGTTGTGTAGCAGATGATTTTAAAGAAGAATTAAACTTCAATGATTATGATTCTATAACTGAAATCATAAATGCCCCTCAATTTAAGGAACTAAGAAAGAGCATGGAGGATGGTGATCCTTTAAGCATGTGTGATATATGCTATAAAGGTAATAATCAGCTTATGCCTCATTGGAATAATATGTGGAAGCATAAATTAAAAGACCCCTTATTATCTGATAAGAATCAAAACGTACAGTCTTTAGATTATTTAGATGCAAGATTTTCAAACTTATGTAATTTTAAATGCAGAATGTGCGGACCAGGTTTATCAACCACTTGGTATGAAGATGAGATAGCATTAGGAGGAGATAAATCTAAAAATTATATTAAAGATTTAGAAGAAAAGCAAATGATACATTCCGATCCTGTTAGTAAATTCTCAGCTAAGGACTTACAGGGCATAGAACATTTAAATGTAGGAGGAGGTGAACCTTTTATTACTGCTGATTTTTGGAAATTGATAGACAGCTTTACAGATGAACAGAAAAGCAAGATTTCAATGTACGTTAATACCAATGGATCAATAATAAAATATAAAGGTCAAAACATCATGGATAAGCTGAATAAATTTAAAGAGGTAATTATCGGTGTGTCTTGTGATGGGTATGGCAAGATAGTAGAGTATCAAAGAACTGGTTTTAAACAAGAAAGGTTTGATAAGAATTTTAGTTACATGGTTGATTACTGTAAAGGTAAAGATCATCTTATAACTAATATAGAGTATACTATTACTAATATGAATGTTTATCATATTCAAGATTTTATTTATTATGTAAAAGATAAATGGCCTTCTATAGGTTATAACGGAATACATTTTCATTGGGCAACTTTACCTAGGTTCTATGCACCTGCATTAGCTCCTGAAAGTATGAAAAAAGATATTATTAAATATATAGCAAACATAATGAATCATAATCCTAGAAAAGACGGATACGAAACATTTCAGTACTCGAGAGTTATAGATGAATCTTTAAAAGGATTTTTACATCATTTATTAAATGCTGATATTGATGCTATGTTACAACTAAGTGGAAATAAATATTCATATGATGCTACATATTTTCATAATAAGATTGATAAGTTAAGAGGAGATAGTTGGAAAGATATAGTTCCTCATATGGCTCCTATAATAGAAAAAGCAATTTAGTGGATTACAATAAACTTCTTAAATCTGATACTTTTTGTGTTGCACCTTGGATGGAGGCTCATATTGCTGTAAACGGAAAAGTAATGCCTTGTTGTATTTACAAAGAAGACCATGCTTACGGTAATATTAAAGAAAAATCTTTAGCAGAAGCCTACAACTCAGATCAAGCTAAAAAAACAAGACAAGAACTAGTAAGTAATATTAAACATGTTGGTTGTATTAGATGCTGGGATGATGAAGAACGATACGGAACATCGTATAGAACTGAACATAATAGAATGTATGGAGAGATATCAAAAGAATCTTTTGAACAGATGTCAGAAGATTTTTCAATTTTACCTTTATACTTAAGAAGATTAGATTTAAGGTTTGATAATAAATGTAATTTAAAATGTAGAATATGTTCTCCTAAATACTCTACTTCATGGTTTGCTGATAATAAAGCTTTAGTAGGTAATGAAGAATTAAAACATCTAGGAGTAGAGTTTGATTCTAACGAGTATAGTATATCTATAAATGAAGAAGTATTTGAATCTCTCTTAAAAGCTTTAAAAAACGTAAAACATTTATTTTTTGCAGGAGGAGAACCTTTAATTCAAGATAAACATTACGAAATACTACAATACTGTATTGATAATGGATATTCTAAAGATATAGATATTACATATAATACTAATTTTAGTAAATTAACATATAAGAAACATAAAGCATTAGATTACTGGAAGCATTTTAAATCTATTGCTTGTTCTACTAGCTTAGATGATTCGAAAGAAAGAGGAGAATATCAAAGAACGAATATCAAATGGGATCAGGTTATAGAAAATAGAAAATCTATTCTTGGTGTAGATAATATAAATTTTCAAATAGCTCCAACTATATCTATATTTAACGTATTTCATATTATAGATTTTGTAGAAGAGTGGATAGAGTTAGGTTATATAACTCCTGCTGAATTTCATGGAATGCATTCTAATATTTTATATTTTCCAAGAATGCTAAATATAGTAAATTTACCTGAGAGCGTAAAGATGAAAATTAAAGAGAAATACTCAGCATTTCAAAATAAACATAAACATAATAAAGTATATAGAACTATCTTTAAAGAATTAGATAAAATACTTATAGCATTAGATCAAGAGAGACAAATTTCATTAGATGTATGGAGACAAAGATTTTTTGCTTATACTGATGCATTAGATAAGTTAAGAGGAGAGAATTTTGAAAAAGTATTTCCGGAATATGCTAATCTAAGAAATATTAAAGAATAGTTGCCTCTTTTAGGATATTTTCTTATATTTATATTAAATACAAAGGTCGACTCGAGAGCGATTTTTTATTTTATTATTAACCCGACGATCTTATGACGTCACAAATTTAAATGATATGAGTACATTATTTTATGAACGTAACCCGTTCGACATTTTAGTTAGAAATTTTTTTCAAGACGCTGGAGCATACAGACCTCTAGCAGAATCCAAATTACCCCACCCTTTAGATATATACGAGAGAGACAACGGTCTAGGAATAGACATAGCTTGTACAGGAATCTCAAAAGATGATATCGAAATTCTTATCGAGGGTAATATTATTCGAGTAAATTATGATAAACCGAAAGAAGATGATCTAGGCGAATTTATCCATAGAGGTATCGCTAAAAGATCTTTTAATTTAGGTTGGAAAATAGATAGTAAATTTAATTTAGCTAAAGCAACTGCTGAATTCAAAAACGGTCTATTACAAATTATTATTCCTTTCGCTAAAGGATCAGAGCCTAAGACTCTGAAAATTAGCTAAATTTTAAGTTTTTTAGTTTTTTTTCGCTCTCGACGTTGGTCCTTTGGATTATTTTCACTATATTAATATTATTAAACGTTTTATATGAAGAAATTGTTATACCCAAAAAATGATCGAATACTGATTAAGCCTATAGATGAAGGTGAACAGACTTACGGTTCGATTGTAATCCCGGATATGGGAAAAGAAAAGCCTGAAATGGGCGTAGTTATTGCAGTTGGTCCTGGTAGACTATCTGAATACGGAAAAAATATCCCTGTTAGAACTTGTAGAGAAGGAGATACAGTTCTTGTACCTAAAATTGGTACTTTAAGAATTGATTTTGAAGGTCAAGAGTATTTTATTGCTCAAGATAGAGAAGTACTAGCAGTTATTAAAGAAGAAGAACCTATACCGGAAAACACAGTAGACCCAGAATATTATGACTAAAAAGATTACATTTTCAAAAGATGCTAGAAATACTCTAGCAGCTGGAGTTGATAAGTTAGCTAATGCTGTAACTGCAACTTTAGGACCTTCAGGAAGAAACGTTATTATAGAACAAGAGATGGGAATGCCAACCTCTACTAAGGATGGAGTTACCGTTGCTAGATCTATAGTATTAAAAAATAAAGTAGAGAACCTAGGATCTCAGATTGTAAAGCAAGCTGCTGTAAAGACGGCTGATTTAGCAGGAGATGGTACTACTACTTCAACTTTACTAGCTCAATCTATTCTTAACGAAGGACTAGATAGATTAAAAGCAGGCTCAAATGCTGTCGATATAAAAAGAGGTATCGAAGATGCTGTAAAAGATATTGTAGATAATCTACAAGATAACTATTCAAAAGACATTACGGACGAGGAACAGTTGAAACAGGTAGCGACTATTTCAGCTAATAATGATAAAGAAGTCGGTGAGTTAATTTCCACTGCCATGGACAAGGTAGGTCAAGACGGAGTGGTAACGATAGAAGAATCCAAAACAGGAGAAACATATCTTGAGACAGTAGAAGGTATGCAGTTCAATCGCGGTTATAAGTCTCCTTATTTCGTTACCGATAACAATACCATGACAGCTGTTCTCTCCAGTCCGTTAATTTTGTTAATTGATAAAAGAGTTAATCAGATTAAAGAGTTACTTCCTATCTTAGAAGGTGCCTCACAGCAAAATAAGTCATTACTAGTTATCGCTGATGATATAGAAGGAGAGGCGTTATCTACTATGGTAGTTAATAAGATGAGAGGTATATTACCAGTTGTAGCAGTTAAAGCTCCAGAGTTTGGAGATAGAAAAAAAGCAATGCTAGAAGATATTGCAATACTTACTGGTGGTCAAGTAATATCTACTGAAAAAGGAATGAGATTAGATAAATTTGATCCTAGTTGGTTAGGTTCTTCTGGTAAGGTTACAGTAACGAAAGATACTTGTACAATTATAGATGCTAAAGGAGATGAAGAGAAGATTACTACCAGGATTGAAGAGATTAAAACTCAGATAGATGAAAGTACTTCTCCATACGAGAAAGAAAAACTTCAAGATAGGTTAGCCAAATTTATGGGTGGCGTTGCATTGGTACATGTAGGAGGACATACAGAGGTGGAAATGAAAGAGAAAAAAGATAGAGTAGATGATGCTCTACACGCCACTAAGGCTGCCTTAGAAGAAGGAATTCTTCCTGGAGGTGGTATAGCTTTACTTAACTCAGCAATGGGTATTGTAGATAAATTAGAGAGTAAAAGTAAAGACGAGGCAATAGGTTATGAAATAGTAATTAATGCTTGTGAAAGACCTTTCTATAAGATTTTAGAAAATGCAGGTTATATTAAAGATGACATCGGAAATATAGAAGAACGTATTAAGGAATCAGGAGATATTTGGGAAGGATATAATCCTAGAACAGATAACTATGTAAATATGTTTAGTGAAGGTATTATAGATCCGACTAAAGTTACAAGACTAGCTTTAGAGAATGCAGCTTCAGTTGCAGGAACATTATTAATTACTGAAGCAGTAGTTAGTAAAGGTAAAGATAAAAAAGATAAGCAGGTAGGACAGGATCCTAGTCAAATGCTTTTAGGTTAATTTAAATTAGATATATATGAAAGACGAATTATTCGAACAAATCGCAGACCAGTTTAACATCCTAGCGGAAAATAATGCTGGATCAACAAAAGCTTCTCAAGCTAGAGCTAGAAAAGCAGCAGGTGAGATTAAGAAATTGATTACACCTTACAAGAAAGCGAATATGGAGGCAGTTAGGTAGGGGGCGTTTTCCTCTCTCCGACGAAGTCGCCACGCGCGAATTTAAATAGCCCTTCCCTTTCCGGAAGGGTTTTTTATCAAATATGGACATATCACACAACTTACAGTATTGGTTAGAAGATAAAGCTAATAAAACTCTTGAATGGATCCCAAGTGATACTTTGGAAAACTTTGAGAAGAAATTGGCTAAAGATCCTAATGATCAAAATATGCAGTACTACTTGGAAAATCCTATAAGATATAAAATGAATAATATGGGGTTTAGAACTGCTGTAGATTTTGTTGATGGGGTTGAAGGTAATTTATTTTTAGGATGCAGCCATACAATGGGCATAGGGCATTATCTGAGGAATATATGGGCTTGGAAGCTGAATGAATATATAGGAGGAAATTTCTTGAATGCGGGCGTCGGCGGGTCGGGTATCGGAACTGCGTTCCGTTTACTATATGGCTTAAAGGGAATGATTAGACCAAAAAATGTATTCTTATTTACACCTCATGGTTATAGATATGAATATTTTAATCCTGACCTAAAGGCTTGGACTACTATACAAACTACAAGACTATCAGCAAGAAGTGAATTATTTAGAACCGCTTCAGCTAAAAATAATATGGAAATATATTATTACTTAAATTATATAGGAATAAAAGATATATGTGAAAGTATAGGAGCAAATTTATATGCTATAGATGATATAGATTTTAAAGTTCTAAAAACACATAAAGGAGATATTCCACAGACAGCTAGAGATTACCACTTACCTGTAGCTAACCACCATCGCATCTTTGAAAGATTTAAACAAGCATATGATAATAATGAACCTCCTAGTTCTAAACGATTAGCATTTGCTTATTCTGTTATATAGCCTATATTAATTTAACATTAAGGCAATATTAAGAGAAGTTTAAGAAATACTAGCTATTTATTAGTATACCCCTTATATTATGAGAATATTAAGCAAACTAAGGTTAATCCTAGCATTTGTATTACTCATTCTGGGAATGATTACATTACATGCTAAGGATAATGAAAAAGAAGAAACTGCCAAGTATATGATTTACTTAGATATACGTGCAGAACTCGACGCTGGAGACTTAACTCTAGAAGAGGCCCAAAAGAAATGGCAAACAGCAATTAAAAAACTAAAGAAAGAAGAGGGTAAATAACCCTCTTTTTTTTTGCTATTTATAATAAAATTTCTTATATTGAAGTATATGGTTCGAGATGGAAAAGAAACTGGAGAAAATAACGCTAACAAGAGAAGAGTGGCACCATGCGTTGCGCATGCCTACGCCAGTGAAGAACAAGAAGAAATACTCGAGAAAGAAAAAGCATAGAAATGAATCTGAATAGTTATATAAAGGAAGTTCCCGACTTCCCTAAAAAAGGGATCTTATACAAAGACATTCAACCTCTACTAGCCGACCCACAAGCTTTTAAAACTGCTATAACTAAAATGAAACAAATGGCTGATCCTTTAAAAAGAGGAAAAGTTGATTATTGGGTAGGTATTGAATCAAGAGGTTTTATATTTGCATCTGCGCTCGCTAGAGAAGCTAATAGTGGTTTTAAAATGATTCGTAAAGCAGGTAAACTTCCCGATCAAAAGAATTTAATATCTTTTCAGTATGATTTAGAATATGGATCAGATACTATTGAAATGGAAAAAGGTAAAGGGAAGGTTATTATTGTAGATGATGTCTATGCTACTGGAGGAACAATGCAAGCAGCAAAAGAGTTATGCATTGAAGCAGGTTATAAAGTTATAGATACATTATGTTTATTAGATATTGGTCTTGTAAAAGGTCATAATACAAAAGTTTTATTAAAATAAATGAGTAATATATTATTATTATCAGC
>Ga0163111_10001077_pt1 | contig 16547 bp, 9 predicted proteins | sample CRUFie1St18metaG_FD_109645 | JGI IMG/M metagenome (GOLD analysis project Ga0163111, IMG submission 109645) | Marine microbial communities from the Costa Rica Dome - CRUD Field 142mm St18 metaG | ecosystem: Environmental > Aquatic > Marine > Oceanic > Photic zone | place: Costa Rica: the Eastern...
AGTGGGATCATAGATTATCAATTTTATATAAAAATTTAGCTCAAGATTATTTATATCCAAATCCTCATAACATGGTCATCTTTTTAGATAATCATGATATGAGTAGAAACTATTGTCAACTTAAACATGATATAAAATATTGGAAAATGGCTCAAGCATTTCTTCTTACTACAAGAGGAATTCCACAAGTGTATTATGGTACTGAAGTCTTGTTATCTGATAGTGTCAAACCTGGTGATCATGGAGTTTTAAGGGAAGATTTTCCTGGTGGATGGGATCATGATAAAAAAAATGCATTTTCGGGAAATATTTCTGATAAACAATTGGATGCTCAATTATTTATGAAAAATATTCTAAACTGGAGAAAATCTTGCAGTGCTGTTCATCGTGGGGAATTTATACACTTTTCTCCAAATTTTGAGAACGAGATATATTCCATAATTAGATATGATAAAAAAAGTACAGTTCTTTTAATAATGAATAATGATGCAATTAAGAAGAAAATTACACCTAGCTATTACATAAATAAAATTGATAAAAAACCAAATAAAAAATTAGCAATAGATATTGTATCCAAAAAAGAAATTAATATAAAATCCCCAATAACCATTAATTCAAAATCTTTTCTTCTTATTGAACTTAGAAATTAAAGTTTGATAAATTCTTTGCTAATGATTTTGTTGTTTTGTTCTAGAATTAAGTAATAATTTCCTTGTTTTAAATCTTCAATATTTAATGTCATCTCTTTCATAAATTTATTTTCTTGTTTGATAATCTTTCCAGAATAATTAATTATGGTGTACTTTATCTTTTGATGTTCACATCCCTTAATATCCACATTTAAAATGTTAACAGAGGGATTAGGATAAATTTCTACTTCCCAATTAGCCATTTCGTAGTCATTGATGTTAACAGTATTTAGTATACTAGGTATGCTTAGTTTAGTATCGGTATATACTCTATATTCACCTGGACTCATAGAAAGATTAGTAATTCCATTTACTTCTATACTATCGCCACTAAAATACTCATACCACCAACCATTATGTTGAAAATCTAATGTTTCATTTTGTTGGTTTACGTCTATATTAACTGCAACCAAAGCGTTCATGCTACTGTTGTTTAGAACTAAAGATTTAACTGAACCATTTAAGCTATAAGTAAAATCATCTCCTGTAAAAACTGGATGTGATTTTCTAAGTTCAATAGAGGATTTGTAAACATCATATAATCTTTTACGACTATTTTCTAAAAAGTAGTTCCATAATATGGGCTTGTTACATGTTCTACAAGGAACATCAATAGAAATGTCATAACCTATTTCGCCAAATTGCCATATCATTTTTGGACCAGGTGTTGTTAGCATAAGAACAGCAAGTCCTTCAGTTCTCTCTAAAGCAGTTATTGGATTTTTGGCATTTTGAGACCCATTAGTATTTCCATAAGTAATATTTTTATACATAATTCTTTCCTCATCATGACTTTCCATATAAGAAATTAAATGAGGTTCATTCCATAATCTGTATTTGTATACTCCCCAGGATAAATTGGAATTAGCAGGGTATCCCATTCCTGATTCTTGGTAGCCATGAGTAACATTCCCCCATAGCATCATTCCATAATTTGCTAATATTTTTTCTTCATTATTTGATGCCCAGTGTTCTAAAATTACATACGCATTCGGATGAACACTCCAAATGGTATCCGCCATTCTCTTTAATAAATCAATTCTATCATCATCATAGTTGTTGGAATTGTTACTAAATCCTTTCGTAAAATCAAATCTAAATCCATCAATTTGGTATTCGTCTAACCAATAATGTGTGACTCTATCCATAAAATTCTTAGTTGCTTGAGAAGAGTGGTCAAAATCATAACCCCAACAATAGGGTGGGTGAGGACAAATTTCATTAAACCAAGGATTGTTAGCTGCTGGTCGATTATTAGCCCCATCCCAATATAAATTGACCATTGGACTTTGTCCAAATGCTTGGTTAAAAACAATGTCATTGATAACGGCAATTCCTCTTCCATGACAGGAATCTATAAATGACTTAAAATGATCAGGTGTTCCATAATATTTGTCCAATGCCATATGAAAACTTGGATTGTAGCCCCAACTTTCATTATTTTCAAACTCTCCAGGAGGCATTAATTCAATAGCATTGATTCCTAATTCTGATAAATAATCTAGGGTGTCAATCAATGTCTGATAACTATGTGTTAATACAAAGTCTCTTACCAATAACTCATAAATAATTAAATCTTTTTTTTCTGGTGGATTAAAATTGTTATTTACCCAGTTGTAAGGAGTTTTACCAGGTTGTATAATGGATACAAAACCATTAGTTTTTGATGCTGGATATGGAATAGGGTTTGGATAATTAAAGCTGCCTATATTTCCATCGTTATTGGGGTCCAAAATAAGGGTGCTTAATGGATCTGCTATTTTAATAACTCCATCAACTAAATACTGGTAAGTATAATTTAATCCTGGGGTTAAATTAGTTATTGTCTTCCACCAATAAGAACTATCAGTAGAAAGAGACATAAATGAAGAGGAATTTACTTCCCAATTATTATGATCTCCTATTAAGTTTACAGTATTCTTTTCAGGAGCATAAAACTTCAAAGTAACGGTTGAGTCATTAATGTAATTAATTCCATCAACCAATCCAATTGGAGGGTCAATATAATTTATAGGAGGAATTACAACATAATTGACAGTGTCATATAAAATAGTATTTCCATCATCTGCCATAAAAACTAGCTGGTGGTCTCCTACGGAATTTACAAAAATATTTTTTTCAATAATTGTGGAGTTGGTGGTGTCAGCAATTAGAACACCATTGTCAAAAAGTTGAAGATTTGCATTTGAATTAGATTGTGCTTCAAAAGAAAAAGTATCATTTATATTCACTAACAAATCTGTATATGGTTTGATAATTGCAGCTTGAAAACCACCATTTACAGGGTAGATAGGGTAAAATATATCTCCCATAGTAGCAGTTTTACCTTCTAAAGATCCATCAGCGTTTCTAAATACAAATGCCAATTTAGCTACATTAGTTCCGGGGGGAAACCCATAATATTGATCAATATCAATAATTAGCTCATGAATATTATTTCCTAAATCTGTCATTATAACATTGCTATCAGCTTGTCCCCAATTTCCTTGCACATAGGACCATGAACTGGGTAAACCATTTTGAGTGACCACTCCAGTATGAGTATAAACAGGACTAATACCTATTAAACCGCCATTCCCTTGACTTGCATCATAATGAAGGCTAATGACATCGTTTACAGTGGGAAAAGCAGGACTTATTTGAATAATTTGAGATGTTATAATCTTAATATTAAAAGCAAAAAATAGAATTAAAAAAAGATTTTTTTTCATATTTAAACAAAGCTAAAAAAAGCCCCCGAAGGAGCTTTTTATTTTATTGATAAATTTTTAATATTATTTTACAATTAATTTTCCAGAGTTAATTTCATTTCCGGAGTTAATTTGATAAATGTAAATACCTGATGTTAAACTTGTAGTATTATATTGAATGGAATGAGCACCTTTATTTAAAAAGTCTGTGGTCACGTTTTCAATTAGTTTACCAGTTAAGTCATATAAATCAATACTTACTTTTTTATTATTTCTTAATATAATATTGAAGTTAGTCATTTCATTTGCTGGGTTAGGAGCAACATTAACAATGTCATTTAATACGACCTCATTTAAGTTAGTAGCACAAGGAGAAAGTGCAGCTATATCAACCATAAAATCAGCACATCCACCAGCTCCATCATCATCTTTACCTTCACTTGCCCACGGACCAGCAGGGTCAGTAGGCCCCATGTTATAAACAAAATGAACAGTTGAAGCAGCAACACCATAATAAGTAGAAGGATCAAATGTCACTGTATAAACATCTGCACCGTCATTAGTAGCCTGAAGGGCAGTTGCGTCATCCCAAGCAATTACTGTAGACCAAGAATCAGCACCAGAATGAAAACCAATAGTCGCCATTCCAGATAAACTTCCAGGAGCAGCTGCACAATTTAGAGCATTGTCAAATGAAATACTTAGGTCAGTACCATTGAGACATGCGCTAATAGCAGCATTGTTTTGAGCTGAAATTCCTAATGAAATACAGCAAAAAGAAAAAAGAGAAATGTATATTTTTTTCATAATAATTAAGTTTAAGTTTCCTCTAATTTAAAAAAAAAAAGACTTAACGTTAAAATGACGTTAAAAAAATTTTAAATTTGAAATGTGTATAACTGTATAACTAAGGCTTTATGAATCCAAGATTAATTAAACACCTATCAATTTTATTTTTTTCATTTTTCATATTAAATATTCACTCCCAATTCTCAATTTCTGGAAAAATTAGTGATGAAAATGGTGATCCAATAATTGGAGCATCTATTTTTTTGAAAGAAATATCAACTGGATCCACTTCAGATTTTAATGGTGATTATAAAATTGATAATATTAATGAAGGTAATTTTACAATATCAGTTTCTATAATTGGATTCAAAACTGTATCTGAATCAATTATTGTTAATAAAAACATCTATAAGGACTTTTCAATGATGGAAGATGCCTTATTATTAAATGAAGCTGTTGTTATTGGTTATGGTACTGCAAGAACAAAAGATTTAACTGGTTCTGCTGCCGTTATAAGAAGTGAAGATTTCAATAAAGGATCTGTTACAACACCCGAACAATTGGTTATGGGTAAAGTACCTGGTGTTAAAATAAATTCTAATAATGGTGCTCCTGGTTCAGGAAGTACCATAAGAATAAGAGGAGGAACTTCAATAAATGCTAGTAATGATCCTCTTATCGTAATAGACGGAGTTCCTTTAGATAATGGTGGTGTTGCTGGTTCTGCAAATCCATTAAACCTAATAAATCCTAATGACATAGAAACTTTTGTAGTTTTAAAAGATGCTTCAGCAACAGCAATTTATGGTTCTAGAGGAGCTAATGGTGTAATCCTTATTACAACTAAAAAAGGAAGTGAGGGTAAAATTAAAGTCAATTTTACAACAAATAATTCCTTATCATCTATAGTTAAATATACAGATGTTCTAACAGCTGATGAATATAGAGACGTAATTAATAATAATGGGACACAAAATCAGATAGATAATCTTGGTGATTCTAATACTAATTGGCAAGAACAAATTTACAGAAATGCTTATATAAATGAAAATAATGTTTCGGTTTCAGGGGGTATAGCCGGCGTTCCATTTAGATTTTCAGCTGGAAACAAACATGAAGAAGGTCTCTTAAAACGTCATCAGTTAGATAGATACGCAACTTCATTAACATTAAGTCCTTCTTTTATGGATGATCATCTTAATCTTGAAGTCAATTCAAGATATGTACAAACAGGTAATTTCTTTACTGACCAAGGAGCTATTTGGGCTGCTACACAATTTGACCCTACAATGCCGGTATATAGTGGAGATACTGCTTACGGAGGATACTATGAAACACTTTATACTGCTGGTGGTAATTCTGGAAAACCCATTCCATTATCTATAAGAAATCCATTGGGACTTATTAACCAAAAAGAAGACATAAGTAATGTAAATAGATTTATTGGTAATGCTAAATTAAGTTACAAAGCACACTTTATGCCAGAGTTAAAAGCAGTTCTAAATGTTGGAACAGATTTAGTTAATTCCAGTGGGACTGTACTAATACCTGAAACTGCAGCATCTAACTTTCAAAATGGAGGTTTTCAAACTCAATATGATATGCAAAAATCAAATCAATTAATTGAAGGGTTTTTAAATTACACCAATGCTGAAAATGCCAAAGACCATAGATATGATTTAACCGCTGGTTATTCTTTTCAAGAGTGGTCTACTACTAGCCCTTCTTATGCTGGATTAAATATTGCTGGGGACACCCTCGACGCCCCTGGTATTCCAACTGATACTAAAAACGCATTGCTTTCCTATTATGCTAGAGGAACCTATTCTTTCTCTGATAAATACGTAGTTACTGCTACCTTAAGAAGAGATGGTTCTTCAAGATTTAGTCCAGAGAATCGATGGGGTTGGTTTCCTTCAGCATCTGCAGCATGGATTATAAGTGAAGAGTCATTTTTAAAAGATTCAGATTTGATAACTTTTCTAAAAGCAAGAATTGGATATGGAGAGACGGGACAACAAGATATTTTTTATGACTACCCATATATTGCCAATTATCAGGAAGGTTCATCAACTGCTCAATATCAATTTGGAAACCAATTTGTAAGTACTTTAAGGCCTGATGGTTATGATTATAATATTAAATGGGAGACTACAACTAGTACAAATGTTGGTTTAGATTTTGGTTTACTAAGTGATAAAATAAATGGTTCTATTGATTATTATTCTAAAGAAACCTCAGATTTATTGGCTACAGTACCTGTAGTAGCTGGAACCAACTTTACTAACTTTATTTTAACCAATGTAGGGAGTATGAAAAATGAAGGAGTTGAGGTAAATTTGAATTTAGGACTATTAAATAATAATACAACTAAAATTGAATTGGGGTTAAATGCAACTTACAATAAAAATACTGTTACTGGTTTATCTCTTGTGCCTGATACATCATCTATTGGGATTCAGGTAGGAGGAATTTCAGGAGGTATTGGAAATACTGCCCAAATACATACTGTTGGATATCCAACATTCACCTATTTTTTCTATGAATCTGTATATGGAAATGATGGAAAACCAATTGAAAATGAGTTCGTAGACCAAAATAATGATAGTGTCATTAATATTGATGACAGAGTGCGATCAGGAAATCCTAATCCAAATTGGTTTTTAGGAGCTAACTTAAATGCATCTTATAAAAACTGGTATGTAGGAACTTCTATAAGAGCTGAGCTAGGTGCATATGTTTATAATAATTTAGCTTCAAACTATGGTAATTTACAAGCTGGTAATTCAACTTTTAATTCTTCAAATATCCATAACAGCTTTTTAGAAACAAATTTCCAAGGAAATACCAACGAACAGCTTCTTAGCGATTATTTTCTTGAAAAGGCAAATTTCTTAAGAATGGATTATATAACCTTTGGGTATAATTTTGGAAATCAACTTTCTAAAAAATTTAATTTAAATGCAGCTTTAACGGTAAATAATGTCTTTGTTTTAACTAAGTATTCTGGTATGGACCCAGAAGTTGTTGGAGGAATTGATAACAATATTTATCCAAGACCAAGAATATTTTCTTTAAATCTAACTTTTGACTTTTAATAGAAATAATTATGAATTACATTAAAAAAATCAACTATTTAATATTAGTATCAATAACTATACTTTCCTACTCATGTTCAAAGAGGTTAGATCTTGAGCCACCTATAGGTTTATCATCGGTGGATGTTTATAAAGATGCTGATAATTACGAAAAGGTTATTGCTAAATTATACGCAGGAATGTCACTTTCTGGTTTACATGGCCCTTCTGGTAACCCTGACATTGTTGGTATTGATGAAGGTTTTTCACAATATATTAGAGTATTATGGAACTTACAAGAGCTACCAACAGATCATGCTATTTGTAGATGGAATGATGTAGGTATCCCAGAAATGTGTAAAATGGAATGGAGTGCCGATAACTCTTTTGTTAAAGCAATGTATTCAAGAATTTACTTTCAGATACCTATTGCAAACGTTTTTATTAAAGAATCCTCAGATGAAAGCATGAATGATAAAGGTTTTACTACCGAGCAACAAAATGAAATTAGAATTTATAGAGCCGAAGCTAGGTTTTTAAGAGCTTTAAGTTATTACCATGCTATGGATTTGTTTGGATCAGTTCCTTTTGTGGATGAATCTACACCAATTGGAGTTTTTTACCCTCAACAAATTGAAAGAGCAGAATTATTCGACTGGTTAGAAGATGAATTAATAGCTATTGAAAATACATTAACGACTCCTTCACAGGTTCCTTATGGTAGAGCAAGCCAAGCTGCTGCTCAGTCATTATTGGCTAAAATGTATTTAAATGCAGAAGTATATACTGGGACTTCAAGATGGTCAGATTGTATAACTTATTGTAATAAAGTAATTAATACTGGAGCTTTTGCTTTAGATAATAATTATTCTAACCTTTTTATGGCAGATAACCATTCTTCGTCAGAAATTATCTTTCCAATATGTTTTGATGGTCAATACACTCAAACATGGGGAGGTACAACCTTCTTAATTTGTGCAGCTCTTGGTAGCACAATGGATGCGAGTGATTATGGAATGAATAATGGCTGGAATGGACTTAGGGCTACTCCAACATTTGTAAATATTTTTACAGATTCTTCTTTAGATACAAGATGGAAATTTCATACATCTGGCGAAAAAGTAATTTCTGGTGATACAGTTACCATATATCAAGATGTAAATATCGGAGAAGTTTTAACGAATTGCCCCGATACAAGTGGTTATTTAGTAGGTAAGTTTAGTAATTTAGATCAAATGGGAAATCCTGGTTCACATGTGTCATTAACCCATTCTGACACAGACTTCCCCATGTTTAGACTGGCAGATGTATACTTGATGCTAGCTGAGGCGTCTTTACAAAATGGAGATGCTGGTACAGCTTTGACTTATATGAACTACATTAGAGAAAGAGCCTATCAAGGGTCATCATATAATTTCTCAAGTGTTACTTTAAATGATGTATTAGAAGAAAGAAGTAAAGAATTGTATTGGGAATGCACTAGAAGAACAGACCTAATTAGATATAATAAATTTACTGGATCAGATTTATTGTGGTCATTTAAAGGAGGAGCTACTGATGGTTCATCTGTTGATAATCGCTTTAATCTTTATCCTTTACCAACCTATGACATAGTTAATAATCCAAATCTTGTACAAAACAGTGGCTATTAATAAAAGATTATTAATACTCTATTTCTTAATCATTTTATACCCTGTTTTTTCACAGAATTTAAGCACTTCTAAGCAAGTCACCTTACAGGGTTTTTGGTGGGATTATTTCAATGCTAATTACAGTTATAAATATGCTGATTACTTAGCTGATTTAGCTCCTAGGTTAAGGTCAATTGGGATTGATGCAGTTTGGATTCCACCCTCAGTTAAAAATAAGCAAATTATTGATATGGGCTACGCACCCTTTGATCATTATGATTTGGGAGATAAATATCAAAAAGGTTTTCTAAAAACCAAGCTTGGTGATAAAGATCAATTATTAAGAATGGTAGCAGTTATGAAAGCTAATGGGATAGATGTTATTCAAGATGTAGTATTGAATCATATTACTGGAGCTGGCAGTCAAAATGGTAGTGGTGGTCAAGATCCTTCAGCGATTGACGATGGGTCTACCAATAGATATAAGAACTTTCGTTATACCTGTTTCGATTCGCCAGCAGATTCTGAAACAGCTAATAATTATTTAGCTCGAAAAGGAAGATTCCCAAAAAATTGGCAAAATTTTTACCCCAATAATAATTATATATGTTGTTCTAATGAAATAAATTCTCCTTATTGGGGGCCTGATATTTCCTATGAATCTAATTCTTATGGATTAAGCTCTAATGCGATATATAATCCCAATCAAACCAGTGATTATATGAGAAATGGTATGCGAAATTGGATAATGTGGTATAAAAAGCAAGTGGGTTTTTCTGGTTTAAGAATTGATGCTATCAAACATTTTCCAACCTATTTTGCAGAAGATATACTATGGAATTTACAACATGGAAATGGATGGGCTAATGGAACAGACGACATGTTTGCGGTAGGAGAGTGGGTAGGAGGTTCAGCAGAACTTGATCAATGGTGTAATGATGTGCAAAATAGAGCTGGAACTTTTGATTTTTCTTTAAGAAATGCTTTAGTTGGAATTATTCAAGGAGGAGGAAGTTTTGATTTAGGAACAGTTCCTAATTTTCAGCAATCTAACAGGTTTCGAACAGTTCCTTTTGTGAATAATCATGATACTTTTAGACCAATTTTAGATGCAAATGGTAATTACAATAGTTGGAATTCATCACAACAATTGGGAGATCAAATAGAGCCCAATGATAATAGATTAAGTTTAGTTTATGCCATAACTTTTGCATTAGATGGTTCTCCAATGGTATTCTTTGAAGATTTATTTGATATAGGTTATAATGGCAATAGATATGGTCATAATCCTAAAGACACAATAGGATTACCCATGAGGTCTGATATTGTAAATATTATTTGGTGTCATCAAAATTTAAATTTTAAAAATGGTTCTTATTTAGTGAGGTGGCAAGATAATGATGCACTAGTTATAGAAAGAGCTAGTAAAGCAATAATTGCAGTAAATGATAATTGGAATACATGGAGCAGTTTAATTGGTGTTCAAACCAGTTTTGCTGATGGAACTATTTTAAAAGACTATTCAGGTGCTCACTCTAATACAGTGACTGTGTATGGTGGTGGAAAAATTGACATTACCATTCCTCCATGTGATGGAACTGCTCCAAATGGAAGAAAAGGATACTCGATTTGGGGCCCAGATGGAATTTCAACTAATTATTTTAACCCCTCTGAAACAATTACTCAAGAATGGGAAATGTCAGATGACTTAGGAGACAGTCATATTGCCTCTCTTCAACAGGGTGGTAAATTACCAAGTTTGAGTAAAGAATGTAGAGTTGTAGGTAAAGTTCATTCTGAATCTCAAAGTATTATGACTGTAGAACTTTACCCATTATTTAATAACTTATCTATTGACATATTATTATTAGATAGTAATTGTAATATTATAGACTCAGTATCTGGGATTGGAGATATAATTCATGATTTTAATATTGTTAATGAAGATTTTTACACTATTAAAATAAGAAACTCATATGCAAATCAAATGGGGCAAAAATGTTGGGTGAAAGTAACTTATCAAGCACCTGTTTTACCAAATTTATCTATAGTTAAAAATAAATGTTCTTGTAGTTCTATTACTAAAATGGAATATTATGAAATTAAGAGTTATTCTATTTTCCCCAACCCTATCAGTAATTTTTTAAATATAATAAGTTCTGAAAATGACCATAAATTCAATTATTATATTTTTGATATTAATGGTAAAGTAATAAAACAAGGAATGTCCTTGAATAGTAAAATATATTTGGGTGACTTAGAAATGGGAATTTATTTTATAAAGTACTATAACCAAATCCAAAAATTTATAAAAAATTAAACCTCAAAGTATGAAATTTATTAAATATTTATCCAATTTTTTTTCAATTGCGATATTGTTATTAAGCTGTTCAAGCAGTGATTTCGAAGAAAAACAAATCATTAATTGTGAAGGAAATGTAACTGTATTTTATCCGCCAAACTATAATTCTAAATCTCACATACCATCTTTTTCGGTAATTAATGAACCTTCTGCAATTTTTGAAGCAAATGATTCTACCACTTTAAAAATAGAGTTTTCAAAACTTATGGATAGACAAATTGCACAGGTTTCAATGGGTGACCATGTTGATCTTTATGGAACAGGTGAGGTAATGGGAGATCTAATTAGAAATGGAAAATCAGTTAAGTTGTGGAATACTGATAATTATGCCTACGGTAAAGATAATGGTCAAAGATTATATCAATCTCATCCTTGGGTGTTGGGTGTTCGAGAAGATGGATCAAGCTTTGGAGTAATTGCAGATAACACATGGAAAATGGAAATCTCTTTAGGTGAAAGAATTACTTTTTCATCTGAAGGACCTGCTTTTAGAGTAATTGTTATTGAGAAGGAAACTCCACAAGATGTAATGAAAGAATTAGGTAAATTAACTGGTACAATATCACTTCCTCCACTTTGGAGTTTAGGATTCCATCAATGTAGATATTCTTATTACCCTGATACAAGAGTAAAATCTTTAGCTGACTCTATGCGAATTAAAAATATTCCATGTGATGTAATTTGGATGGATATAGATTACATGCAAGATTTTAGAATATTTACATTTGATTCTACAGGTTTTTCTAATCCAAATGAAACTAATGATTATTTGCATAAAAATAATTTTAAATCAGTTTGGATGATAGATCCTGGAATTAAGGCTGAAGAGGGATATTTTGTTTATGATTCAGGTGAGAAGATAGATGCTTGGATTAAAAATAGTAACGACTCTGTTTTTGTTGGTAAAGTTTGGCCAGGAGACTGTGTTTTTCCAGATTTTACTCAGTCCAAAGTTTCTAATTGGTGGGGTGGTTTATACAAAAACTTTATGAGTACTGGTATTGATGGTGTTTGGAATGATATGAATGAACCTGCAGTTTTTGAAACACCTGATTGGACAATGCCTGATAGTAATAAACATTTAGGTGATGAAAAAATAGAAAATGACATTCATTTAAGATATCATAATATATATGGTATGTTAATGGTAGAATCTTCCAGAAAAGGAATTATGAAAGCTAACCCTAAGAAAAGACCATTTGTATTAACCAGATCAAACTTTTTAGGAGGACATCGTTATGCAGCTACCTGGACTGGAGATAATAATTCATCTATGAAACATTTAAAGCAATCTATTCCTATGAGTTTAAATTTAAGTTTATCAGGTCAACCATTCAATGGTCCTGATATCGGAGGTTTTGCAGGAAATGCAACCCCAGATTTATATGCTCATTGGATAGCTGTAGGTGCATTTTATCCTTTTTCAAGGGCTCACTCTACAAAAGGATCAATTTCCCAAGAACCTTGGTCTTTTGGTGCTGAAGTGGAGCAGGTTTCCCGAGAAGCACTACAAAGAAGATACAGGTTATTACCTTATTTATATACACTTTTTAGAGAAAGTTCTGTTTCAGGAATGCCTGTAATGAGACCATTATTTTTTCACAATTCAAAAGCGCATTATTTAAGAAGTGAGCAAGAAAACTTTTTACTTGGAGGTGATTTATTAATTATACCTAAGTGGAGTGAGAATGGAGCAATTCCAGAAGGTAATTGGCGAGATGTTTCAATAAATGGCGAAAATAGTAAAACACATAAATACCATCCAGATATTAAAATTAGACCAGGATCAATAGTTCCTTTATGTAACAATATCCAAAGTACTACATCATTCTCCTTAGATACAATTACTCTATTAATTTCTCTTGATACAAATTATAAAGCTAAAGGAACACTTTATTCAGATTCTGGTGAAGGGTTTGAATATTTAAGTGGGGATTATTCTTATGTAGAATTTGTATATGATCATAATAATGGTCAATCAATTTTTAATGTTAATACCCTTGAGGGAAATCCTCTAGATGAAAAAACTATTTTCAACATTAATTTAATTAATGATAATGAAGTAATTAATACTAATATTAAAATTAATGAAGATTTAATTTTTAAATAATCTACCCTTTATTTCATTTTATAAATTCACAGTTTTTTCTTTTGTTTTTGTTCATTTGACACTAATTACTAAGTGTATATTCAACAATAAGTTTATATTTGTGTAAATGTTACACATAAACACATATAATAAAACATTCATTTTTTAAAACTATTATTAATGAATTGGAATAGTTTTAATGATACAAGTTCTTTAGAGAATAAATTGCTTTTACATATAGGTTCTAGTTTAAGAATTTCTATTAAAGAAAATAATGAGGCCTTAATACTACTTTCAGGTGGTTTAAATTCTATATCTCTTTACAAAAGATTTTCAGAAATTAAAAAAGTTGATTGGTCAAAAGTTAAATTTGGACTTGTTGATGAAAGTTGGACAAGTGAAAATACCAATCAAAGTAATTTTCATACTATTTCAAATGCTCTAGGAAAAAAAATTATTGAAAAATCATCACTTACTCCATTAGTTTTTGATTCCGATGACCAAAGTAATATTTCATTAGCTAAATCTTCTAATTCATTGTTTTTAGATGAAAAGACAATAGTTATTCTAAACCTTGGAAAAGATGGACAGATTGCCTCTTTAATTCCAAATGATGAAAAAACAGAAATGGCTATTTCACAAATTAGTCCTAATATTATTTCAACTACTCTTTCAAAAAAATGTATTTCTCATAATCTTAAATCAATTTTAAATACTAAATATATTATCTTCTATTTAAAAGGAGAGGAGCATAAATTAACTTTGAATAAAGCTAAAAAAGAACTACTTCCAGTAAGTTATATTTTAAATTCAATATCTACTCAATTGGAAATATATTGGACTAAGTAAATGATTAAATTAATTATAGATATTTATGAGTATAATTTAAAGGAATCTTTATATTTATCGGATTCTATTAACAAAGGTATTTCTTTGTTTTTAAAACAAATAAAAATATGATTTTAATAGCAGAAAGTGGTTCAACAAAAACTGATTGGGTTTTAGTAGATGATGAAAATCAAATCACGATGTATAAAACAATGGGTTTTAATCCATTTTTTCATTCAAGTGAGTTTATTGCTGGAAAAATAAAAGAAAGTGAAGAATTTTATAAAGCTTCAAAAAATATCGAAAGATTGTATTTTTATGGAGCAGGTTGTTCCAGTAATGATATGAATCAAATTGTTGAAATTGGACTAAAGTCAATTTATCCTAATTCTGTTGTAACTGTTGACCATGATTTATTAGCATGTGCTTTATCCACATATGAAGGTGAACCATCAATATCCTGCATTTTAGGAACTGGTTCAAATTCTTGTTATTATGATGGAAAAAACCTAAGGGAAGAAGTTCCAGCAATTGCTTATGTACTCGGAGATGAAGGATCAGGATCTTTTTATGGTAAAAAATTACTCAAAGACTACCTTTACAATCAACTTCCAATTTCTATAAAGGTAGATTTTGAAAATGAATTTGGAAATGCTAAATCTGATATTTTCGAGAATGTTTATATGAAACCGCATGCCAATGTATATTTAGCATCATTTATGAAATTTTTAAATAGACATTACCATCATGAATATGTTATTAATATGATTCAAAATGGTATGAACGAATTTATTAAAATTCATGTTTGTTGTTTTCCTGAGTTTAAAAGTGTTAAAACACATTTCATAGGTTCTATTAGCAAAATATTTGAAAGAGAGTTAAAAATAGCTGCTGATCATCATGGAGTTCAAATTGGAAACATAATTCAAAAACCAGTTGATAATTTGGTCAATTATCATCTTAAACATGTCAAAATCTCTTAGTTTTTGAATTATAAATAAAATATATACTATATTCTATGAGATTTCATGAGACTACATAGTATACTATTAATATCAGCTTTATTATTTTCTATACATTTAAGTGCTCAAAATTTTCTTTCAGGAATTGTCAAAGACGCTAATACCAATCAGCCATTAATTGGTGTAACTATTCAATTAGACAATGGAAATGGTTCTGTAACTAATGCATCTGGTAAATATTCTATTAAATCAGAAAAAGAACTCCAAAAAATTACTTTTTCTTATGTTGGGTACCAAACTAAAACCATTGAATTAAATATTGTAAAATTTGATCATAAAGATGTTTATCTTGTTGAAAATAACTCAGAACTAAATTTGATGGTTGTCTCTGCATCCAAATTTGAACAAAAATTAGAAGAAGTTACAGTTTCTATGGACGTTATTGATTCTAAGTTAATAGAAAGTAAAAATTGCATCATACTTTCCGATTTAATCAGAAATTTACCTAGTGTTCAATTAACTGACGGTCAGCTGAATATAAGAAGCGGAAGTGGTTGGAGTTATGGAACTGGAAGCCGAGTTCTTGTAATGGTTGATGATATGCCCATTTTATCAGCTGATCAAGGTGAAGTAGACTTTAATTTAATTCCAATGGAAATTATTGATAAAATTGAAATAATAAAGGGAGCATCTTCTGCTTTATATGGATCCTCTGCCCTAAATGGAGTGATTAACATTAAAACTAAATCACCATCTTATAATCCTAAAACTACTATTAGTTCATTTGTTGGTTATTGGGACAGACCAAAAGACTTGAGAAACAAGTGGTGGGGAGATTCACTAATGCTTAGAAATGGAATAAGTTTAACTCACAGCAGAAAAATTAAAAACTTTGACATGGTTTTTTCTGCAAATCATTACAATGACAGGGGATACTTAAAATATATTAATAATCAACAAACTAGACTATCTGGAAATACCAAACTGGTAAAGGATCGTATGACATTTGGCCTTAACATGAATTATATGGAGAGAAAAAGTGGACTATTTGTTATGTGGGATAGTGACACTAATGCATATGTTCCATTAGGAGGAACAAATATTTCAAATAGTGGAAACAGGTTTTATATTGATCCATCAATTACTTTTTACCGTAAATCTTTTAAACATATGTTAAGATCTAGAATTCTTAGTAGAAAATTGACCTATAACACCAATACAAAGAATAATTCCTTAATGACATTTAATGAGTATCAAAATCAATTTCATAATGAAAATACAACTTTTACTTCTGGTTTTACATTTGTAACCTTAATGGGGAAAACCAATAGTTTTGATTCTCAATTTAGCCTAGATGGTAAAATAAACGGGTTTAATTATAATACTTATTTACAACTAGATCAAAAATTAAATAAGTTTAATTTTTCTAT
>Ga0163111_10001079_pt1 | contig 16514 bp, 20 predicted proteins | sample CRUFie1St18metaG_FD_109645 | JGI IMG/M metagenome (GOLD analysis project Ga0163111, IMG submission 109645) | Marine microbial communities from the Costa Rica Dome - CRUD Field 142mm St18 metaG | ecosystem: Environmental > Aquatic > Marine > Oceanic > Photic zone | place: Costa Rica: the Eastern...
AAGTATTTGGTCTAATAGAAATATTGATTTGCCATTGAAAAGTTTATCTGAGGCAATAATTCTCGCATCAATAGTCGAGAAAGAAGCAGGAAATGATGAGGAGAAAGCAATAATTGCAGGAGTATTTTTGCACAGACTATCTATTGGCATGAGACTTCAAGCTGACCCAACAATTATTTACGGTTTAATGCCTGATTTTAATGGCGATATTACCAAGGCAAATTTAATAGATAAGAATAATTTATATAACACATATCAAATTCAAGGTCTGCCTCCAACTCCAATATCTACTATTAGCAAATCATCTTTGGAAGCAGTAATATTAGGTATGCCAAACGACTATCTATATTTTGTAGCTAAAGGTGACGGAACTCATAAGTTTTCAAAAACTTATAAAGAACATCTTGATGCAGTCAAAAAATATCAGCTTAATTAATCAATGAAATTAATTACATTTGAAGGAATAGAAGGGGTTGGTAAGTCTACTCAAATTAATTTTGTTTTAGAGTGGCTTAAATCAAAAGATTACTCGGTAAAACTTCTTAGAGAACCAGGTTCAACAGATTTTGGGGAGAAGGTTAGAGAATTACTTTTATCAAAAGAATCCGATATCTCAGCCCATACCGAGCTGCTCCTGATGTTTGCGGCAAGGTCAGAGATGATCACTCAACATTTTACCAATGCTGGTGAGGATTTTATTCTATGTGATAGGTATTACCACGCATCTATAGCATATCAAGGATATGGAAGAGGGCTCTCTCTTGAATTGATCAAGAATTTAATTGAAGGTATCAATTGCAGGACTCCTGATTTAACAATCATTTATGACTTGGATGTAAAAGCTGGTTTTAAAAGAAAAGCGAATGATGTAATTGATAGAATTGAGTCATCAGGAATTGATTTTTTTGAAGAGGTAAGAAAGGGTTATCAACAATTATCCATAGAAAAAAAAGAAGTTGAAATAATAGATGCCTCTCAGTCAATTGAAATAATCTCTCAACAAACCAAAGATTTAATAAGTCAATTATTTTAAGATGACCATTGAAAGATATCCCTGGTTGAATGATGCTCTAAATGCTCATGAAAATATTTCATTTCCATCCTCGCTAATTATTGAAGGTGAATTAGGATTAGCTAAAAGAAAACTTGCAAATTATTTTGCACAGAAATTATTATGTTCTGAAGCTCTTTCTCCCTGTGGAGAGTGTAATTCTTGCAACTATTTTTTAGCTGGATCTCATCCAGATTTCTGCTTCCTTGATCATGATTCTTGTTCAAGTGTTTTGCATTCATACTCTAAAGCTAAAAAAGATGATTTAACTTCAAAAAAAATTGAAGGCATTCGTGCGCTTAATGAATTCATGGGGATGACTAATTCTGTTTCTGTGCAAAGGGTTGCTGTTATTTTTGAAGCGCATTTAATGAACATAAATTCACAAAATGCACTTTTAAAAACATTAGAAGAATTACCTACTAATAAACACATTTTTATAATTTCTAACCAGCGTAAATATTTTCTACCCACTATTTATAGTCGATCAAATTTAATTTCTATTAACAATCCAGATCAGATTACCCTTAATCAATGGATTTTAGACCAAGGTTATATTGATTTCTCTGTATTAAATTTTGCTCCAGACTCAACTCCATTAGAAATTGAGAGATTAATTAATAATGAGATGGCAGATCAATACGCTGATATTACTCAAAAGCTAAACTCTTATTGCCTTGGGTCTATTACAACCCCTGACTTAATAAAGTTTTATAAAGATACCAATATTTCATTTGAAGATAAAATAAATTCTATTATCCTTTTTTTAAAAACATGCATTGGAATAAATCAAGATTTTTATAAATCTCATCCCTACATAACGGCTATTCAAAACTTTCAAATAGATTCTATGAATGCATCAGATTTGATTGAGGAATTGGTGGAATATCAATATCAACTTAATAAAGTCCCTTCATTAAATGAGCAAATTGGACTTAATCATTTTTTTTATAAAATGAAAGGTTTATTTAATTAAGCAGTAGCTCCACCGTCAATAATAATTGTTTGGCCGTTAATATATTTTCCCGCGTCTGATGCTAGCATTATTGCCGCTCCAGCAACCTCATCAGGCTCTCCAATCCTTCGCATTGGGTGTGTGCTTGTATATTGATCGTGTATGGATGGGTTTTCCCATAATCCCTTTGCAAAATCAGTTCTAATTAAACCAGGAGCTATGCTGTTTGCTCTAATGTTGTGGTGACCATACCCAACTGCAATATTTTTCACCATTTGGATATCAGCCGCTTTGCTTAAATTATATGTACCTATGAGGTTATTTCCTTTGGTCCCACCAACACTTGAGATAATTATTATTACACCATCTTTTCGTTCAATCATTTGAGGAGTCACCAAGTTAGTTAAAATATGATTTGCTTTAATGTTGTTATTCATGACTTTATCAAAAGCATCTGAAGGTATGTCAGCCATAGAGCCCATAAAAGGATTTGTTGCTGCGTTACAAACTAATACATCGATCTTACCTAATAGCTTATTAGTTTCCTCCACCAGATTTACAAGCTCTGACTCATGAGCAATATTTCCTGCAATAGGAAAAGCTAGTTCAGAGCCAACTTGATCATTTATTTCTTTTGCCGTTTCTTTGCACGCATCAATTTTTCTGCTGGAAATAATTACTTGAGCCCCATGAGACGCAGCATGAAATGCAATGGCTTTCCCAATACCTTTAGAAGAACCCGTTATTAAAAATGATTTATTTTTTAAATTAAATAATGACATTTGGCTTATAATCCTTAAATGTTTAAAAATGTAGAAATATATTCTAAATCAAATTGTATCTTTTGTGATAAAGCGAAGCATTACTTCACACAAAACGATATTTCATATGTTGAACACAATGCTGAGGTTCCTGAGGTTTTTGAAACGCTCATGACAAGGAATCCCAATGCTAGAACAATGCCTCAAATTTTTATTGATAACGAATTAGTAGGTGGTTACACAGACTTAATGGAATGGGTTAAATAATAAGGAAAGACTATGGTTGCCTTTAATGAATTTTTATTACTTTTAGATGGATATCTTAGTGGCTCATGGTGGTTTCCAGCTTTCCTCATAGGTACAGGCATATTCTTTACAGCCTATTTAGGATTTCCTCAATTTAAATTTTTTGCTCACGGCTGGAGAATTGTTACTGGTAAATATGCAAAAGAGGAAGCTGATGGTGAAACGACTCCATTTGAAGCTCTAACAACAGCAATGTCTGGTGCAGTTGGAACTGGAAACATTGGTGGTGTTGCTTTGGCTATCTGGATTGGAGGCCCTGCTGCAATATTTTGGATGTGGATTACTGCTATTTTTGGTATGACAACTAAATTTGTTGAAGTAACCATGGCTCATAAATACAGAACAACATTATCAGATGGGTCTATTTCTGGTGGACCCATGTACTATATTGAGAAAAGTTTTAACAAAAGATGGGCAGGGGTTCTTTTTGCCGCATTAATGATGATATGCGCAATAGGATCAGGCAACATGCCTCAAATCAATAATATAGCAAGTGTGCTTGACTCTACATTTAGCATTCCGAAACTTGCCACTGGTTTGATTCTTGGATTTATGTTGTGGCTGATTATCTCAGGTGGAATTAAAAGAATAGCAAAAATTGCTAGCAAACTTGTTCCATTTATGGCTGTAATCTATTTTGGTGGAGCTTTAATTGTTGTAATTGAAAATTATCAAAATATTATCCCATCATTTCATTCAATTTTTTCACAGGTTTTTTCTGGATCTGCAGCAGCTGGTGGGTTTCTTGGAGCTAGTTTTGCAATGAGCTTAAAACTAGGGGTTGCTCGAGGTCTTTACTCTAATGAGGCAGGACAAGGTTCATCACCAATAGCTCATGCATCTGCTAAAACTGAACATTCAGTTGAACAGGGTATGGTCTCAATTTTAGAGCCATTCATCGACACTATAGTTGTCTGCAGTGTTACTGCTCTAGTAATATTATCAAGCGGAGCTTGGATTCAGAAATATGATAATACCTTTGAAAGATCTTCCATGGCCATTTTTGCTGGTGAATACACTGAATCAAATTCCAAAGATGTGGAAGAGCTCGGTAAATATATACTCGATGCTAGAAAGTTCACCACTAATACAACATCGGTAGAAAATTACTCAGGAATATTAAGAATCACTAAGGGTCAACTTCAGCAAAAGGAAGTTACAGTTTTTCATAATAACTCTATTGCCGAAGATGTAACTTTTTATCAAAATGGAAACCTCTTTGAGGGGCCACTAGAAATAGTAAATGGAGAAATCAAGGATTCATCTATTGTAGTAGAAGGTAAATCTCTTATTCATTCAGCTGAACTAACCTCAAAGGCTTTCGGCTCAGGGGTTCTTGGAAAATATGGAGAGTATATTGTCGCAATAGGCTTGCTTCTGTTTGCATTCTCTACTGCTATTGCTTGGTCATACTATGGAGACAGATCTACTGCCTATATATTTGGTGAAAATGCAGTCCCGTGGTACAGATTAATTTATGTTGCCTGTTTTATTGCTGCAGCCATAATTGATACAACCGTTGTATGGAATATTGCTTATGTAGTAGTGGCCTTGGTAACAATTCCAAATTTATTTGCTCTATTTATTCTTAGAAAAGAAATGAAAGAGCAGGTAACAACCTATGTTATTGAGAAATAAATTAGTTAGATCTATTTTTTAATTCATCAACAACATCTGAGTAGTTAAGGTTTAATTTTCTGAGCATAACCAATAAGTGATATAACAGATCAGCGGATTCATCAATCACTCTGCCATCATTGGTTACAGCTGAGATGGAAACTTCTCCAGCTTCTTCTGTGAGCTTTTTTGCAATTTCTTTAATTCCATCTTTGTAAAGTTGATATGTATAAGACGACAGATTTGCTTCATCAAATCTTGAATCTATTATTTGCTCTAGCTGATCAATAAAATTTGTTGATGATGGGGCGTCAATAAAGCATGAATTGTTATTTAAATGACATGTAGGCCCATTATTTTTAGCTAGAATTAATAATGTATCTTTATCACAATCATGAATTATTTTGTGAATTGTTAATTTATTTCCAGATGTCTCTCCTTTTGTCCAAAGCCTTTGTTTGGTTCGACTATAAAAGGTAGCAAATCCAGATGATTGAGAAATTTTTAATGCTTCTTCATTCATATATCCCAACATTAATACTTCCAACGTTTCATAGTCTTGAATAATAGCTGGTATTAATCCATTCACTTTATCCCAGTCTAGATTTATCATTTTCATGTCCTTATATTAATACTATTAGCTTTTAAAGATTCCTTAATCTCTTTTATAGAATATTCATTTCTATGGAAAATACTTGCTGCTAAGGCCCCATCAACATTTGTTTTCTCAAATACATTTACAAAATCTCTTGGTCCGCCTGCACCACCGGAGGCAATCATCGGTATAGAACAGATATCTTCAAGTGAGTTCAATAACTCAATACTATAGCCACTTTTTACCCCATCATTACCCATAGCATTAACCACAACTTCTCCAGCACCAAGCTCTTGCACTCGAATCAACCAATCTTTAGCGTTTAAATTGGTTGAGTGTGATGTTTTTTCACTTCCAGTCTTTGCAAAAATAAAAGCTTGATCACCAATATATTTAACGTCCATGCCAATAACCACACATTGTGAACCAAATTCATTGCTCAAATCATAGATCAAATCTGGATTATCTATGGCAGGTGTATTGATCGATATTTTGTCTGCACCAAGATTTAATATTTGTCTGGCATCCTCTACTGATTTGATGCCTCCAGCAACACAGAAGGGGATATTAACAACATCAGCTATTTTTGAAATCCAATTTTTCTCAACAATTGAGCCTTTGGTACTTGCTGATATATCATAAAACACTAGTTCATCAGCTCCATCATTTGAGTATTTTTCTGCTAAATCTAATATCGATCCAACAACTTGATGGTTTTTAAATTGAATGCCTTTAACCACCTTTCCATCTTTAACATCCAGACACGGTATTATTCTTTTAGTAATCATTACTTAAATCCACTAAAGAAATATTTTTTTCATATATAGCTTTACCAACAACTGCTTCCTTTAAATTTAGAGCTTTTAATTTATCCAAATCCTCTAAGGATCTAATGCCACCCGAAGCAATTAAGTTTAATGCTGGAAATAATTCTAATATTTCTTTGTAAACATCGAAATTAGGCCCCTCCATAGCTCCATCTAGAGAAATATCGGTTGCTAGAATATTTTTAAAAAATAAATGGTTTGTTAGGAAGTCATGAAGTGACGTGTTGCTACTATCCTGCCAGCCATGCGTGAAAATTGTAGGAATTTGATTCTTGACTTTAAAATCTAGAGCCAGAACTATTTGCTTTGATTCAAAGTTTTTTTCTAGATCTATTAAAAAATCTCCATTAAATATAGCTGTACCCACAATAACCCTAGATACACCCATTTTTAGCATATTTTCAATTTTTTCAATGCTTCTAACACCACCTCCAACTTGAATAGATATGTCAGAAATTTTTAAGATTTCTCTAATAATTTCTTGATTAAGTTGTTTGCCTGTCTCTGCACCATCCAGATCAACAATATGAAGATAATTAAGTTTTTTTGACTTAAAAATAATTGCCTGTTCAATTGGATCAGAGTTGTATTCTGTAACTTGTTTAAAATCACCTTTAAGCAAACGAACACATCGTCCATTTTTTAAGTCAATAGCAGGGAATATTTTCATTTAATTAATGCTTAAAAAATAATCTAAGAACTCTATACCTGCAGAGGAAGATTTTTCTGGATGAAACTGACATCCAATGAAATTATCTTTTTGTACTGCAGCTGCAAAAGGGTGGCCATACTCAGCAGATGCAAGTGTATTTTCGTAAATTTGAGAATAATAGCTATTTGCAAAATAATAATAATTATCAAGTTTCTTAGTATTTTCCAGTAAAAAAGATACTTTATTCCAACCCATTTGAGGAATTTTAAGATTTAACATTGAATCAAACTTTTTAATATCACCAGATATTATTTCCATGCACTTCGTATCATGCTCCTCTGAACGATCAAAAAGAACATGCATACCAATACATATTCCAAGAACAGGTTTTGTAAGATTTTTTATGATTTCTATAAGTTCATTAGATTCAAGACTATTCATCACACTCTTTGCAGAGCCAACGCCAGGAAGAATAACAAATGAGGCCTTAGAGATATCAGATTTATTTCTAGTAATAATAGCTTTTTGGTCTCTAAGCTCTATTGCTCTTTGCACAGATCGTAGATTGGCTCCTCCACAATCAACTATTGCTACTGTCACAATAAACCTTTAGTAGATGATGACCTAGATGACTCAATCACAACTGCTTTTTTTAAACACCTTGCAAAGGTTTTAAATGTAGCCTCTAGTAAATGATGAGAATTTTTTCCAGTTGTATCAATGTGACAGGTCATGGCAGCAGAATTTATCAAGGAGACAAAAAAGTGCTCAAACATTTCAGTAGGAAAATCACCAACATAATCTCTTAGTTGTGTGCATTGAAATTTAAGAAATCTTCTTGAGCTTAAATCTATGCTAATGCTACTTTTAACTTCATCCATAACCAAGATTTCACTTGATGCATATCTTGATATGCCAACCCTGTCACCTAAGGAGGTGTTAATTGCTGAACCAAGTGCAATAGCTATATCTTCAATTGTATGGTGCTCATCTATCTCAAGATCACCTAAGCAAGTTAAATATAAATCAAAAGACCCATGTTTAGAAAACTGCTCCAAAAGGTGATCTAAGTATTTAAGACCTGTATTAATATTATAATTTCCAGTTCCATCAATATTTAAATTAAGATAAATACTTGTTTCATTCGTTTTTCTAATTTCTGTATAACTTCTTGATGAAGCTTTGTGGTTAGCATTAGATTGTCTAATTTTTACAGCTTGTTCATGGGCATCTAATGATTCTGCTTGAGCCATTGTAATTACTGTATTCTTTAAGTTTTCAAATCCTTCTGATGATGCTGTTTGTACACTTATTTGTTTACCAAAATCTTTAACACCTAAACCTGAGTGAACTTTCGCCTGACCATTTGTTGGTAAAACATGATTAGTGCCTGAAGAATAGTCTCCAAATGATTCAGGGCTTAATGCACCGCAAAAAATTGAACCTGCGTTATTAACCTCTACTAGATATTTAGAGTAATCTTCATCCAATAGAATCAAATGCTCTGGCGCGCAATCATTGATTAAAACCAAGGTATCTTTAAAAGATTTAGCTTTAATTAATAACAAATTTTCTATGCTTTGTTTTAAAACAGATTGTCTTGAAAGTTGCTGTATTTGCTCATTGACAGATGTTTTTATCTTCTTAAGAATTTTTAAATTACTTGAAATAATGAACGCTCTTGAATCTGGATCATGCTCTAATTGCGATAATGCATCAGCCGCGGCAATAGAGGCCTTCTCAATATCATTTGAAACTATCATGACTTCACTTGGGCCAGCAGGAAGGTCAATAGCGACATCACTTGAGCAAAGTTTTTTTGCTGCATTGACATATACATTTCCAGGACCAAATATTTTATTTACTTTAGGAACAATTGTTGTCCCATATGCCATTGCAAGGATTGCTTGAGCTCCTCCAACTTTATATATTTCTTTTACACCATATACCTTTGCTATCCATAATATTTCAGGTGATATTTCGCCAGATTTATTAGGGGGAGTGCAAACAATAATGTTTTTACAACCAGCTACCTGAGCTGGAATGAGCTGCATCAGTAGTGAGGAAATTAATGGTGCGCTTCCGCCTGGAACATAAATTCCAACAGAATCAATAGATCTAAATTCTTTCCATACTTGTATACCTTTTGTTGTCTCAATAGGGGTGCTTGATAAACCTTTTTTATCATTCTCACAAACAAGTTTAATATTTGCAGCTGAGTTGAGTATTGATTGTTTTAAATCATCAGAAACCAATGATTCTGATTTTAAAATTTCAGATTGTTTAACTTTATATGATTTTGGAGACTTTAACTTTAATTCAGTATTTATTTCGGCAAATGCTTTTGTGCCTTTATTTAATATAAGGTTTTTATATCTAATAACTTTTTTTAAAGCAGCATCATTGGAGCTATTTGCTGATAACCATGGTATTTTTTTTCTTGATGTTGAGCGATTAATAATATTCATTTAATTTAATATCTTCTCAACAGGCAGAACTAAAATTGAAGATGCGCCGTTTGATTTTAATTTTTCCATCGTCTCCCAAAAAACAGGTTCTTTACATAAAGCATGTATTGCAACTTTATTATCTTTTTGCAAAGGAATAATTGTTGGTGAATCAGCTCCTGGTAATAAATTACATATTTTATCGACAGCTCCACTATCTACATTCAACATTACATACTTACTATCAGATGCATTAATCACACCTTCAAACCTTTTAACCAAATTAATTACATTCGTTTGTTTAACCTTTTTTAATTCAACGGGCGAGATTAGGACAGCTTGAGATGTCATAAGTCTCTTGAACTCAATTAAGTTATTCGCCTCTAGTGTTACCCCTGATGACACTAAATCACAAATACAATCTGCTATACCTATGTAAGGTGTTAATTCAACAGACCCATTAATTTTTATTACCTCAGCACTAATAGAATTCATTTTTAGATACTCTTTAACTAGTGCTGGATATGAAGTAGCAATACGTTTATTTTTAAGAGACCTCAATTTTGAATTTAACGGCTTTGCAAACGCAAGTTTGCACTTTGAAAAACCTAAATCAAGTATAGATTTAGCTGTTATTTTCTTATTGGTAGCAGTTTGCTCTGCTAAAACATTTTGACCAACTATACCAAGATCAGCAACTCCTTTGGAAACGAGTGACGGTATATCATCATCTCTAACCAATAATATATCTATATCCATGGTAGAAGAGCGAGCCAAAAGCCTTTCACCAGACATTGAAAAATTGATCCCAGATTGGGCTAACAGATTTTTGCTATCCTCATAAAGCCTTCCTTTTCTTTGTATGGCTATAGTGATTTTTGATGACATTGACTATCTCTCTTTAAGAACTTTCAAGTATCCTTGATTGGATTCTTTATATAAAAATCTTGCTACTCTAGTTACAGTTGCAGTAGATGTATTTAATTTTGATGCTATATCTCTATAAGTTAACTTGCCTTGATAAAGTAGCTTGGCTACTTCCCATCTTTCTTCCATTGCTTGAATTTCTGATGGAGTACATAAATCTTTTAAAAAATTGTTTATATCTCTGTCAGAATTTATATTTTTTAGTGCTGTTGATAATTTCATTCGATGATTCTATATGTTTTAACATGTTAAAACAATAGTACAAATGAATTAATATAAAATTTTGCAAAATAGGTTAAAATTACTTAAAAAGGAGATCAATATGACCATATCAATCAATGATAAATTTCCCACTCAAGAAATTAGAGTGTTAGTTGATGGGGAAATTAAAAATATCAGCTCAGATGAATATTTTTCAGGAAAGAAAATTGTTTTAGTTGGAGTTCCTGGAGCATTTACCCCAACATGTCATTTAACTCATTTACCAGGATACATAGAAAATATTCAAAATTTTAAAGATAAAAACTATTCAGTTGTATTTATAGCTGTTAATGACCCTTTTGTAATGCAATCTTGGTCTGAAGCTTCTAACGCTGGTGATATAGATATGTTAGCTGATGGTAATTGTGATTTAACCAATGAACTGGGTTTAACCATGGACGGCTCTGGCTTTGGCTTAGGAAATAGATGTAAGAGATTCGCCATGATAGTAGATGATGGCATTGTTCAATCTATTGATATCGAGGAGCCTGGAGCTATGGACGTCTCATCTGCTGAATCACAACTTGCCAAGATTTAAAAAGAAATACTTATTTATTGGTCTCGGTACCATGGGTTATCCCATGGCAGGCCATCTTTCAAAAAATGAAAATATAGATCTGTTTGTATACAACAGGTCTCCAGATCCATTAGGTAATTGGCTAAATAAATATAAAGGCACTGAATTTATTTTAAATAATTCAGGGGACATAGAGTTTGATGGTTTTATTGTTTGTTTAAAGGATGATGCAGCCATAAAGGATGTCCTGGTCAATAAAATGTTAATTTCAAAACTTAAAAATAAAGCTTTTATTATCGATCATTCAACTACATCGCTTGAGCTAATAAGTTCTATTAATTCTGTTAAAGAAATGAGTGATAAAAGTATATCGTTTTATGATGCACCCATTAGCGGGGGAGAGGCGGGAGCTGTCAATGGAACTCTCTCTGTTATGTTTGGCGGGCCACCAGAAAAAATTACTAGTATAAAAAAATTAATGAAATCTTACTCATCATCAATTGTCCATATTGGTCCTAGCGGCCATGGTCAACTAACTAAAATGGTTAATCAGTTATGTATTGCAGGTCTCCTGCAGGGACTATCGGAAGGCATGGTATTTGGGAGGGAATCTAAATTAAACATGAGTAAAGTTTTTGATGCTATTTCCAATGGTGCCGCTCAGTCATGGCAAATGAATAATAGATATAAATCAATGTTAAGAGATGAGTTTAATTTTGGGTTTGCTGTTGATCTAATGATTAAAGATCTAAAGATTGCATTAAATGAATCAAAAAATAATCAACTCGATTTAAAAATATCTAAAGAGGTTTTAAAAAATTATCAAAATCTTTCGGATAATGGGAATGGAGACCTGGATACATCAAGCCTTATTAAAATTATTAAATAAAATAATAAAAGCCCACTTAAAAGTGAGCTTTTAATTCAGATTTTAGAAATTTTATCTATTGTCTTTTAACCACAAAGGTAAGATTGCTATTAATAATCCTGATATCAAATAGGCCATTCCTATCAGACCAGGATTTGTTAAAAACTCTCCTCCATACATTTCAACAAATTGACCAGCTAGTGGGCTTAATTCAGTTCCAGATTCTTCAAGGCTTGATAGAGCAGAGGCCTGAACGACCCAACTGTTTAGAGCTCTAGTTATAACCATCCAACCAAATGCAAAACCAGATAACGCAAATACTGAAATAATTGCTTTCATTAAGACTGGCGCATCATTTTCTCTTGCAACACTAGCGAATCTTGCAGCAATCCAAATACCAATGGTTACAGAGAGGATCATTGTTGCGTTAGCCCCTCTAGATGTTTGAAATATATTCCACATTTCTAATTCCATAATTTTCTCCGAAATTAATATCACCTTATTGTGATATTTAAAAAATAATACACTAATAATGAGAATGATTCTCATTAAGAGATATATTGATTATCTCGTTATTTAAAAATTAATCTTTGCAGCAATCACTAAAGATTTATATCATGAATTACTAAGCAACTAATGAGTATTAAATGCAGCAAAATTATTGGCGCTCAAATCTGAAAATTCTTTCAATCCTTCTCAGTATTTGGTTCATAGTTTCATTTGGGTTCGGGATTATTTGGTCTGACTTTCTTGATCAATTTCAAATTGGTGGATTTAAACTTGGATTTTGGTTTGCTCAACAAGGCAGTATTTATTTCTTCGTATTATTGATTTTTATATATATATATTTAATGAACAGATTAGATAAAAAATATAAAAAACAATCTAAAGAGGACCTTTAGTATTCATGGATACTCAAGTTCTTACGTATATATTTGTAGGTATTTCCTTTGCTTTATATATAGGCATTGCAATTTGGTCTCGTGCTTCATCAACAAATGAGTTTTATATAGCTGGAAAGGGCGTTCACCCAATTGCTAATGGCATGGCAACGGCTGCTGATTGGATGTCAGCTGCTTCTTTTATCTCAATGGCTGGCTTAATAGCTTTTCTTGGAAAAGATGGTTCGGTATATCTGATGGGTTGGACGGGTGGATATGTTCTTTTAGCATTATTATTAGCACCATACTTAAGAAAATTTGGCCAATATACAGTTCCTGATTTTATTGGTACCAGATATTACTCCAATGCAGCAAGATTAGTTGCTGTTATATGCTTAATCTTTGTTTCATTTACATACGTAGCGGGTCAAATGCGAGGTGTGGGAATTGTTTTTTCTAGGTTTCTTGAGGTTGATATTAATTTGGGAGTCATTATCGGAATGTGCATTGTGTTCTTTTATGCTGTCTTGGGAGGCATGAAAGGTATTACGTATACACAGGTAGCTCAATATTGTGTGTTAATTTTTGCCTATTTGGTGCCAGCTATTTTTATTTCTATTCTAATCACAGGCAATCCAATTCCTCAATTAGGCTTTGGAGATACCCTTGTAAACAGCGATATATATTTATTGGACAAGCTCGATAAAGTCACATCTGAGCTTGGATTTAATGCCTATACTGAAAATACTAAATCTAATATTGATATTTTTTGCATAACCGCCGCTTTAATGTTTGGAACAGCAGGTTTACCACATGTAATCGTTAGATTTTTTACTGTACCAAAAGTAAGCGATGCCAGAAAATCTGCTGGGTATGCTTTGATATTTATAGCTATTTTGTACTCAACTGCTCCGGCAGTTTCTGCATTTTCTAGGATGAACTTCATCGACTCAGTGCAGGAAGTTAATTATACAGAAGCTCCAAGCTGGTTTAAAAATTGGGAGAACATTGGATTAATTGCTTGGAAAGATAAAAATAATGACAAGATTATTCAATATTCAGCTGGCAATGCATTAGAAGGTGTCAAACCTAATTTTGCAAGTGAAAGAGGGCTTTCTGGAGAAAGGCTCCTAATTAACAATGCGGATTTTACTAATTCTAATGAAGTCTATATTGATAGGGATATTATAGTCCTTGCTAATCCCGAGATAGCGCAACTACCAGGCTGGGTTATTGCTTTGATTGCAGCAGGGGCTTTGGCTGCAGCATTATCCACTGCAGCTGGTTTATTGTTAGTGATATCAGCCTCAATATCACATGACGTTTTGAAAAAAACATTCATGCCACAAATAACTGAAAAGCAAGAACTTTTCTATGCACGATGTTCTGCAGCTGTTGCGATATTGATCGCTGGGCTATTTGGTATATACCCACCTGGATTTGTAGCTCAAGTAGTAGCATTTGCATTTGGCTTGGCAGCTGCGACTATCTTTCCAGTATTATTAATGGGAATATTTTATAAACGACTCAATAAAGAGGGCGCTATCGCTGGAATGCTTTCTGGACTAATCATTACATCTTCATACATCATTAATTTCAAATTTTTGAATGTGCATTTAAATTCTGTAGACAATTGGTTTTTTGGAATATCACCTGAGGGTTTTGGTTTTGTTGGAATGATTATTAATTTTATTGTTGCTCTTATTGTTTCTTTTTTCTTTACTAAGCCACCAGATGATATCTATCGTATGGTAGATAAAATCAGACAACCTTAAGCAATGAAAAAGATAATTTTCTTAGGAATTAGTCTAATTACTCTAGTAAGCATCTTCCATTATTCTAGTAGCAAAGATCCAGAAATAAATTATGAAAGATTTAATCTTGTAGCTCCCGGCGTCTTACGAACACCTGCTGAACGTTTTAATAATATAGTTGATTATCCTTATAAACCAAATTATCTAATGATAGGAGACACAAGAATACATTATTTAGATGAGGGTCCAAAAGATGGAGACATTATATATTTACTTCATGGTGAGCCAGCATGGAGTTATTTATTCAGAAAAATGATTCCTACCCTTACTCAAGCAGGATATAGAGTCATAGCACCAGACATGGTGGGATTTGGTAAGTCAGATAAATATATTTCTATTGATGATTACTCACATCAAATGCATGTAGATAAGATGGCTCAGTTAATAATAGAGCTTGATTTAAATAACATTACTGCCCATGTCCATGATTGGGGCGGTTTGGTTGGACTTAGAGTTATATCAGAAGAGCCTAACAGATTCACAAGAATTATTGCCTCCAATACAAGTTTAATAGCGCCTGGAAGAGGTTTTATTAAAGATTTAATGTCATTCATTAGTTATCCACTGTTTAAGTTGGGTATTTGGTTCCAAGGTCCAGCTTCATGGGAAGAGTTTATTGGTGGAGATGGATTTACGAATTGGATTAGATATTCAAGATATACAGATAATATTGATGTTGGAGGGGTCATGCAAACTCTAGGAAATGTAAGTGATGCAGAAAGAGCGGGGTATGAGGCACCATATCCAAATGCTACTTATAAAGCTGGCGCTCAAATTTTTCCATATTTAATTCCTAGTGAACTAAGAAAAAATGAAGCAGCTTATAGAGAGGTGTTTGAAAAATGGCACAAACCTTTTTTGATTGCTAACAGTGATAATGATCCGGTTACTGGAAATAACCCTAGAATGGTAGACATGTTAAAGAGAATTCCTTCAGCTCAAGAAATTATTATTGAGGGGCCAGGACATTTCCTTCAAGAAGAGGCAGGTCCTGAATATGCTCAATTAATAATTGACTTTATTGATGGTAATCCACAGCCATTTAAGAAGGATAGAGCGGTGCCTAATATAAACCTATAATAATATAATACTTCGCATAATATATATTATGTTAAATTATGTATCTTAATTTCTAGGCGGAATACCTTTTATACGCTGAAGAGTTATATTTGTAGCATTTCTTCTATGTTTACTGAGTTCTTGATATCCTTCATCAGCCCACCAATTATCAGCATCTGCCTCTGATGGAAAGGAAAATATGATTGCCCGATCAAACTGTTTTGGAGGCTCTCCCTCGAGACAAACTGGTGAATCATCAAATGTAATGAATGTACCATTGTATTTTTTTAAAAAAGGAAAGAATCCTTTTTCGTATATTCTGTATTCATCTCGATCGTTGATTGATAAATTTACAACCATATAAACGCTTACATTTTCTGACATAGTTTTCTCCTTAAGGTTATTCTTTTGTATGACAATAAATATGTATATGCATCTTATAAAGATTTATTAACTTAAAGTTAAATTAATTAGTGTAAAATAACAATATATGGCTAAAGAAGATAATCTAGAATTTGAAGGAGAAGTTATTGAAACTCTCCCTAATACTACCTTTAAAGTAAAATTAGAGAACGATCATATAATCGAAGCTCACATTTCTGGCAAAATGCGTAAACATTACATCAGGATCTTAACTGGTGATAAAGTTAAAGTTGAGATGACGCCATACGATCTAACAAAAGGAAGAATTACTTTTAGAGGCCGTTAGGCTTTAGATTTAACTGTTTTCTTTTTAGCGCTGAATTTCACTTCATTAGCTACCAAATCAACTTTGATCTGGCCACCCTTACTGAGCTCACCAAACAAGACCTTATCAACCAGGGGTTTCTTAATTTTATTGGTAATAAATCTCTCCATAGGCCTTGCACCCATTTCTTTGTTATAGCCATTTTCAGCGATCCAGTTTAAAACCTTTTTAGAATAAATTAACTCTACATTTCTCGCATCAAGCTGCGCTTGGAGCTTGGTAAGGAAT
>Ga0163111_10001080_pt1 | contig 16513 bp, 13 predicted proteins | sample CRUFie1St18metaG_FD_109645 | JGI IMG/M metagenome (GOLD analysis project Ga0163111, IMG submission 109645) | Marine microbial communities from the Costa Rica Dome - CRUD Field 142mm St18 metaG | ecosystem: Environmental > Aquatic > Marine > Oceanic > Photic zone | place: Costa Rica: the Eastern...
AAGATCATTTCTGCGCAAAATTACTCGGCCTGCCAATGGGCTGTGACGTCTGTTACACCAACCATGCCGAAGCCGATCAGAACGATATGGATAACCTTCTGACTTTGCTGGGTGTGGCTGGCTGTTCCTTTGTCATGGGCATCCCTGGCTCTGACGACATTATGCTGAATTATCAGACCACGTCTTTCCACGATGCGCTGTTCGCCCGACGGGTGCTTGGCAGTCAGCCCGCGCCTGAATTCGCCCATTGGTTGGCCAAAATGCAGATTATGGGAGATGCCTTTGTATTGAACGACGCACTGCCCGACGCATTTGCACGTTCACTGAATTCACTGCCTCCGGCCTCTGGTCAGCACTGAGGGTCTGATGATGAAAAATAAATCTACCGGCTTTGCAGATAATCCAGTGGTCGAAAATCCATGGCGTCGTCTGCGTGAGTTTACCGATGCGCGCATTGGTCTGGGGCGGGCGGGTGTCAGTCTGCCAACCAACGAATTACTCGAGTTTCAGTTATCGCACGCCCGTGCGCGTGATGCAGTGCATTTTCCGTTGGATTTTGAGGGGCTTGTCTCTGCGATTGAATCCTCTGCCGGCATTCCGGTAACGGATATCCACCGGTTGCAAAGTCGTGCCGACGACCGGATGACGTATCTTCAGCGTCCTGATCTCGGACGTCGGTTGCACTCTCATTCCCGGGAAATTCTGCAGCATGATCTCGCCACTGACGGTGAGGTGGCAGGCGAGTATGACCTCAGTATTGTCGTCGTCGACGGCCTGTCGTCGTTAGCAGTGCAGCAGAATGTCGTGCCATTTCTCGAAACTTTGTTACCACAACTTGACGATTTTTCTCTGGCGCCGCTTTGTGTTGTTGAACAGGGACGGGTCGCCGTTGGCGACGAAGTTGGTGAACTGCTTAATGCCCGCTGTGTGATGGTTCTTATTGGAGAGCGTCCGGGGCTGAGTTCTCCAGACAGCCTGGGACTGTACCTGACCTATCAACCGCATGTTGGTCTGACTGACGCAGCGCGCAACTGCATTTCAAATATCCGCCCGGCGGGCCTTTCATATGTTGAGGCTGCGCGTCGTGCGGCCTATCTGCTGAATGAATCACGACGCCTGCGTCTGTCAGGTGTGAACCTGAAAGACCGCACGCAGGACGATGTCGTTGAAACCGTTTCCGGAAATAAGAATTTTCTTATTTCCTGATTTATATCTAAGTTCTCACAGGGGAGAGACTCATATGTCAAACACCAGTATTAATCAGGAGTATCTGGCTAAGCGCCAGCTGAAAAGAGGAACCGCAGGTTGGATTCTGCTTGCGGGTCTGGGGGTTTCGTACGTTATTTCCGGTGATTTTGCCGGTTGGAACTTCGGTCTTGCAGAAGCCGGCTGGGGTGGCTTCGCGATTGCGGCCGTTCTGATGGCCATTATGTATTTAACGCTGGTGCTGTCGTTAGCAGAAATGTCTGCTGCCATTCCTGCCGCGGGGGGCGGTTACTCGTTTGCGCGTCAGGCGATGGGCCCGGCGGGCGGTTATTTAACCGGGCTTGCGGTGTTAATTGAATATGCACTCGCACCGGCGGCCATTGTGATATTTATCGGTTCGGCCTTCGAAGAACTGACCGGGTTAAATGGCCCCCTGGTATACGCCGGGTTCTATCTGGTGTTTATTGGTATTCACCTGGCTGGTGTCGGTGAGGCATTAAAAGTCATGATGGTGATCAGTGCCCTGGCTGTCTTCGCTATTCTGGCAACGGCGGTTGCTCTGATCGGTGATTTTGATGCCAGCCGTCTGTTTGATATCGCGCCGACGGCGGCAGCGGGTGCCTCTGAAGTACTTCCATTTGGCTGGTACGGTGTGTGGGCTGCTCTGCCGTTTGCGATGTGGTTGTTCCTCGCAGTTGAGGGTGTTCCTCTGGCGGCGGAAGAAGCGAAAAACCCAGCGAAAGATGTGCCTAAAGGTATTATTGGTGCCATGGTCTTCCTGCTGTTCACCGCTCTGCTTGTGGTCGTGTTGCTGGCTGGCGCTGCAGGCGCAGAAGCTATGGGTGGCAGTGCAGTACCATTAGTCGACGCCCTGAAGGTCACCGGTAATGAAAATCTGGCGACTGCGGTTAACGTTCTTGGTCTTGCAGGCCTGATCGCGTCTTTCTTCTCCATCATCTACGGCTACAGCCGTCTGGTTTTCGCACTGTCCCGTGCGGGTTACCTGCCGCAGTCGCTGTCTGTGACCAGTGAGCGCAAAGTACCTTCGCGTGCACTGATCGTTCCTGGTGTTCTCGGGTTCCTGGCTTCTCTGAGTGGCGAAGGTGACCTGATGCTGGCCATGGCCGTTGTTGGTGCCACCGTGTCTTATGCACTGATGGCGTTGAGTCACATCCTTCTGCGCATCCGTCAGCCAGAGATGGAACGCCCTTATAAAACTCCGGGTGGCGTCGTCACGTCAGCGATTGCTCTGGTGTTGTCGCTTGTCGCACTCACCGGTGTATATGCGTTTGATCCTCGTGCCTTCTTCTACACCGTCGTGCTGTTTGTGATCGGTGCGGCCTACTTCTTCGGCTACAGCCGCAAGCATCTGGTGGCTAAAACCGCTGACGAGGAATTCGCCATGCTCGAAGCGGCTGTCCATGAGCTGGATGATGCTCCGGCAGACACCTCGGGTGCGGCAATTCCTAAAGCCGCTTCCTGATTCCGGTCAGTATCCGCTGACTAGCCTTTTCCGCTAGCCCCCGCCCCGGTGACTCTGTCCCGGGGTGGGTTTTATTCTGCGCCTGCCACCCTCTGATGCAATTGCATCTCACGTAAGTGCTCCGTACCATGCCGGTTCAATTTCAGGAGTCATTTTCCTTTGGCTATTACCCGGTTAACCCACGAACAGCAGGCAGTCGTCGCACACCGCAACGGGCATGCGCGGGTGATTGCGGTGGCCGGAGCAGGAAAGACCTCAACACTGACGCACTTTATTCAGGCACGACTGGCTGACGGTGTGCCAGCGCGCAGAATGCTGGTACTGATGTACAACAAGGCCGCGCAGGAAGATTTCCGCGTGCGCTTGTCCGGTCTGATTCAGGGGGCGGCGTTACCTGACGTTCGCACCTTCCACTCCCTCGGTTTACGCATTTACCAGTCGCTGATACAGCAGGGTGCATTACCGGCTTATGAAAGTAAGATTCTCTCTGACGGCGAGATTGAAGGCGTTGTCTGGCGTCTGCTGCAGGAGATCGCTGATGACGATACCCGTCAGGATATTCTCTCTCAGCGCCGGAAGTGGGTTGAGCCCGCAGTCGCTTTTATTGATCTGGTGAAAGCGGGGCTGAGCCCGGCCGCCGATGTATACGAACAGCAGGACTACCCGGCGGCGTGCAAAATCTTCGTAGAGCTGTTTTATCGTTTTGAAGACTGGCGCCGCCAGCAGCGTCGCATCAGTTACTCTGACATGATTTACGACCCTGTGATGTGTTTCCGCTCGCACCCCGAGGTCGCGGACAGATTCTCCGGCCACATGCAGTGGATTCTGGTGGATGAATATCAGGACATCAACGAAGTTCAGCAGAGCCTGCTCAGTACGCTGCACGGGGGCCGTGGTTCGGTGATGGTCATCGGTGATCCGGATCAGACCATTTATGAATTCCGCGGATCACGCCCCGAATTTATTGTGCAGCGTTTTGAGCAGGAGTTCGGCCAGGTCACGACCTATCAGCTGCCGCATACCTTCCGCTACGGGCACAGGTTAAGTCTGCTTGCTAACCATCTGATTCATCACAATCGCGAACGCGAACCCGTCACCGGCCTGTCACACAGTTCCACGCCGAGAACCCGGGTTGCCCTTCATCCGGCGGCAAATGAGGCCGCTCTGACGCTGAAAATCATCGAAGATGAACTCGCACAGCGCGAGGCGTCAGAAATAGCTGTGATACACCGGGTCTGGGCGCTGTGTGCTCCTGTTGAGCTGGCGCTGCTGAAAGCCGGGGTACCGTACCAGCTGGATCACAGCCAGTCTGTGCTGGAACGCTGGGAGTTAAGAATATTCTGGCTGCTGCTCGAAATCGCGTCCGGCAGTTTTGCCAGACGCAGCCAGAGCGCCCGCGAAGAGAGCTGGCTGCATATCCTTACTACGCCTTTTCCCAAGATCCGCCGGGCTGAACTGGAGGCCACCGCACGGCGCGTGGCGGTAGCAACAGATCATTTCGGAGAGGCTTTGCTGGCGGCAATGCCTGAAGGCATCAGCCAGTGGCAGAAACAACAGCTGGAGGTCAGGGCGCAGTTAATTGCGAGTGCCGAAACGGCAGATATGAAGGCCTGGCGACTGCTGAAAGATTACATGGATCTGACGGAGTTGGAGAAAGGCATCGAAGACGCTGCTTTCTCGGCTCAGCAGACCGAAGATCGTTTGCAGACGATAAAGGCCTTTCTCTGGTTTGTCCGTGATACTGACCTGAACTGCGAAGACATGCTGGCCCACTGGAAAGACCTCCTGGGGCGCCTGAAAGAGCAGCGGCGCCAGCCGCAGCAGGGCGTGGTTCTGACCTCTGCGCACAAAAGTAAGGGCCGTGAGTGGGACGTCGTGATCGTTCCCGGGTTGAACGCCCACTTTTTCCCTTATGCGCCTGAAGGCGAGTTTATGACGCCCGCCAGCGTCGAAAGTGAACGCCGCCTGCTGTACGTCAGTATGACCCGGGCCAGGAGTCAGTTACACCTGATGGCCCCCTCCGGCAAAGCGACGAATCCTCAGGACCGCGACAAGGCCAGTATGTTTGAACGCGAAATGGCCTTTACCCGCACACAGGACCTGATGACCGCTGTTGAGTCAGAAGCCGGATCGGTTGCTCTGCGGGTGACCGATGGGCCGGTGGCAGACTGGCTGCCTGCCTACCTTGAGCATCTTGGGGCTGCTTCCTTAAAGCTGACCATGGCAACCCCGGCTGCGCCTCCGGCAACCGTGTCGCGAACGGGAGGCGTGGTGGAGCGTAAGTTTGATCAGGTCCGGCGACTACAGCACGAGACCTTTGGTGAAGGGACTCTGATCAGTCTCGATGATAGCTATATCAAGGTCCGGTTTGATGGCGAGAGCAGGGTGCGGACTCTGTCACGTTCTGTGGTTGAGCCTCTGATCCGTTTTCTCTGACGGGCTGTTACTCAGTGGCAGGCTTGTTATACTGGCGCCACACCGTAGAGACCGGCCGCTGTCCCGGAAGTCCTCCCTTCCTCACGTCGCCTTTGCGTTTCGCATTCTCCAGCCCGTGGGGCTTCACTGAACAAAACAGGACATACTATGACCATTGCACAGCACAAAGTCGTAACCATTCACTATAAAGTCACTGAAGTAGCCAGCGGCGAAGTGATTGATTCGTCTGAAGGCGGCGCACCTATGACTTACCTGCACGGTGCCCAGAACATTATTCCGGGTCTGGAGCAGGCACTGGAAGGCAAGCAGCCAGGTGACGAGTTTGAAGTCACTGTGGCCCCTGAAAATGCCTATGGCGAGTACAGCGATGAGCGCATCCAGCAGGTTCCTGTTGAAGCATTCCAGGGCGTTGAAAAAGTTGAGCCTGGCATGGCGTTTACTGCTCAGACTGAACACGGCCCGATCAACCTGATCGTGACCGAAGTAGATGAGACCACAGTAACGGTTGACGCTAACCACCCGCTGGCTGGCAAGTCACTCAAGTTCGAAGTAAAAGTTGAAAGTGTTCGTGAAGCGAGCGAAGAAGAAGTCGCGCACGGCCACGTGCACGGCGAAGGCGGTCATCAGCACTAAGTGTCGCTGGATTGCTATTCAAAGAAAGCGCCTTCGGGCGCTTTTTTTATTTCCTCTGTAATGACTATGCAAAGTTGCCAAAGCGTTCAGAAAGACAGTTTGAGGCGGTTTTGACCGCACTGACTGCGCAGCATTGGTGCAACCGTTGAAAAGTGAGCTGGCTTTGCACTGAAACGTTTCATTTTTCTCCAGCAAAATGTCCCGTTTTTACTAACCTGTGTCATGGAACTCCGGGACAACCGGAGAGTCACATTGACCGCTTCGCGAAGTCTGTTATAGCTTAATAACAAGACGGTTCGCAGCACGATCATGATGATCGGAAGCCACAGGAAAGGCTGCTACAACCGCCTGCAGCATGGCCTGGTTCAATACCTGAACGTCTGGAGGATATGCAACATGAGCAATAAAAGTAAGTCACTTTACCGCCGCAAAGCGTTGTTTTTTGGTGGCATCATCGGCGCCGTGTTTGGCGTCATCATCGGCAGTATCGCAGGAGTGTCATTTGAAGCTGCGATTACAGGGTTCGTCGGTGGCTGGATCATCGGTGAGATGATTACCTACGGCGGGACGACGCCGGTTCATCACCACGACCAGGATCAGAAGAAGAAACACTCCTGACCTGTCCTGACAGCGTAATTTCTGCAGCTGAGCTTGGGCTAAGGGCCTAAGCGATTTATGATTCCGGAAATCATTGATTTCCGGAATCATGGCTGACGTTACTCCAGAATTACCTGCCACCTATTATCTCGATAACTTCTGTCATCTGCTGTCGCAGGTGAGGGATCTGTACGACGATCTCCTCTCCGACGATGAACGGAGCTTCTGTCGGGATTTCTTTCAGCTGAGCACCGCTGCCCAGTGCCTTTATGTCCGCTTGCTTGGGCGTCGGGGTGACTGGTTCCGCAGTGACCGGCTCGAATACCGCGAAATTGACGATATTCCGGCAGCGTTGCGTGAACTGGCAAGTCAGCGGTTTATCCAGCTGGTGCTACCAACGTCGGAGCTTGCCCGCACTACCTGTCATGAATGGGTGTCGCTGTTTACCCGCCCGGAGCTGGTGGCAGTGCTCGGTCGCGGCAGTCTCAGCGGTTGTCCGAAAGAGCAGCTGGTGACACTGGTCTGCGATGAGGTCGCAGAGGGCAACCTGCTGCTGACAACACTGACCGATGATCCGATCGTTTGTGTTTATGGCGAGCAGGAACTCGATACCCTGAGGCTGCTGTTTTTCGGAAATCTCCATCAGAATCTCACTGACTTCGTGCTGCGTGATCTCGGGATTTATCGCTACGTTGAGTACGAGATCTCGACCTCCACCCGCTGGTGTCAGACGCGTGCGCAACTTGAGCGACATGCGCAGTTGTTTGCCTTGTGGCCGGATGAACTCTGGTTCAGGCAAGCGTCTGTCGACGATCTGGTCAGTCTGGCAGCAAGCCTGCCGGAGGCTGGTGACGACAGAATTCTGCGGCGTCGCAGTGATCGTCTTCTGAATCAGACCGGGCGGCAACTTGAACGCCTGAGTGCCTCCACTGAAGCACTGGCGATCTATGCCAAATCAACTCACCATCCGGCGCGGGAGCGTACATTACGGCTATTGGTACAGGTCGGGCAGACCGATCAGGCAGAAACCTACGCCTCAGAGATGGCTGCGGCGCCCTGGTGTGAGGAGGAACTGCAGTTTCTGATGTCCTTCGTCCCGCGCAAGGTCAAAGATGCTGTCACCTTATGCGAGTCGCTTAATCAGTCGCGTCATCAACCACAAAGTGATCTGCTGGTGCTCCCGGCAGACATCAGTCGGACAGAGTTGGGTGTCGAGCGCGCAACGGCAGAAGCGCTGGCCCGGGAGTATCTTGGAGACAACCTGTTCTATTGCGAGAACCTGCTGATCCCGGGGATGTTCGGGCTGATTTTCTGGGACGCCGTGTTTGCACCGCTCGAAGGCGCGTTTTTCCATCCTTTTCAGATACGGCCCGCCGATCTTTACGACGAAGACTTCAGCGATAAACGGCAGTCTCTGATGACACGTTGCTGGCAGTCGCTTGCTGATTCCGACACACTGCTTAACGCTGCTCTGGGGGCGTTTGAGCGATATCACGGGCTTGCCAATCCCTTCGTGCATTGGGGATTCCTGAGCAAAGAGTTACTGACTCTGGCGGTTCGTAGTATTCCAGTGGAGCACTGGCAGAAGTGTTTTGAGTTTATGCTCCGGGATCTGCGACATCATCGCGCCGGCCTGCCGGATCTGATCCGTTTCTGTGAAGACGGCAGTTACGAGCTGATTGAAGTGAAAGGGCCGGGAGACACGCTGCAGAAGAACCAGAAGGCGTGGTTGCAGGCGTTTGACCGGGCTGGCATTCCAGCCCGGGTATTGCTGGTCAGAGATGCCCCTGACCCGGATGATCACGCAGCCTGAACGCCTGCACTGATAGCAATGTTCATTGCATTCACAATCGCCTGCAGGCTGGCAGCCAGCGTATCGTTGTCACTCGCCGCCGCGGTGAAACGCTGACCACGGATGCTGATCTGAACAAAGGCCATCGCCTGTGCGTTACTGCCCTCAGACAGCGCCTGCTCTTCAAACTGAACCACCTGGATATCCAGCCCGGTCGTCTTGTGCAGGGCATCGGTGAAGGCACTGATGCTGCCCATACCTTGTCCATGTAAGGTCAGCAGCTGGCTACCGTCGTGCAGACTGGCATGAATCTCATGGTGTTGCTGTTCATGCGCTGTCTGGTAGCTGGCAAGCTCGTAGTGTCCGCCTTTCGGAATAAACGCCTGACGGAAGATATTCACGATGGCCTCAATGCTCAGTTCGCCTTCGCTGCGCTCTGCCGCCTGCTGTACATGCTGGGCAAGCTCAATCTGCATCCAGCGCGGCAGGGTGACACCGAGTTCCTGCTCAACAATGTAGCTGGCGCCACCTTTACCACTCTGGCTGTTGACGCGGATTACTGACTGATAATTGCGGCCTATGTCCTGCGGATCAATCGGCAGGTACGCCACATCCCACGGTTCATCGTCAGACTGCTGCACCAGACACTTGCGGATAGCATCCTGATGACTGCCTGAAAACGCGGTATAGACCAGTTCTCCAACCCAGGGGTGACGCGGGTGGGTTTTGATGTTGGTGCAGGCTTCGACCGTCGCAATAATGTCGTCTGCGATGCTGATATCGAGTTCCGGATCAATGCCCTGGCTGTAGAAGTTCATCGCCATCGTGACGATATCCATATTTCCGGTGCGTTCACCGTTGCCCAGCAAGGTACCTTCAATCCGGTCCGCGCCGGCAAGCAATGCCAGTTCGGCAGCGGCAACACCACAGCCACGGTCGTTATGAGTGTGGATACTGACCGTGATGCAGTCGCGCTGATTAACGTGGCGGCAGAACCATTCGATCTGATCGGCAAAAACGTTTGGCATCGCCGACTCTACCGTGGCTGGCAGGTTGATAATGGCTTTGTTCTCTGGCGTAGGCTGCCAGACATCAATGACGGCATTACAGACTTCGGTGGCGAACTCGACTTCGGTGCTGGAAAAGCTTTCTGGCGAATACTGAAAGACCCACTCGGTGCCAGGGTGTTTTGCTGCTTCGTCACGCACTTTTGCCGCGCCTTTGCGGGCGATGTCGATGATGCCCTGCTTATCGAGACCAAAGACCTTCTGACGCTGTACCGGAGACGTTGAGTTGTAGACGTGTACCACTGCACGGCGCGCGCCACGCAAGGCCTCGTACGTCCGCTCGATCAGTTCGTCACGAGCCTGAACAAGCACCTGGATGGTGACATCATCGGGAATCTGACGGGCTTCAATCAACCAGCGGACAAAATCAAAATCTGGCTGAGATGCTGAAGGGAAGCCCACTTCGATCTCTTTAAAGCCCATCCGCACGAGCAGAGCCCACATCTGTTTCTTCTGTTCAACGGTCATAGGATCAATAAGTGCCTGATTGCCATCACGCAGATCCACAGAACACCACTGCGGGGCCTGGGTCAGCACCTGAGACGGCCACAGTCGGTCAGGCAGGTTAACCTGCGGGAACGGGCGGTACTTCTGGTGGTTGAAACGTGGGTTGGTCGGGGTACTCATTGTTTATGCCTCTGGGATACGGGATTCGGTACTGCAGGGCGGGTTGGTATTGCCTTGTGAGCATTGCCTCAGTCAGCCTCGTGAGCCTTCTGCCGCCGGGCTCGGGTGAGAGTCTCCGGCTGCCTCAACAGTATGTGATCATTATAGGCGCGCTTTCCGCGAGAAAGATTGCAAAGTGTGCGTGATATTGCTTGTTGTTAGCAATAAATAACTATATTTTTTATAAAGTTTGAATATTTGTGCTTTTGGAGTGATTTTGGCCAGCAAACTTCCCCCCGTTCTACTCGACCGGACTGACCGGCGCATCCTGCAGTATCTTCAGGAAGACAGCAGCCTGAGTAATCTTGAACTGGCGGACCGGGTGGGCTTATCTCCCTCTCCCTGCTCACGGCGGGTAAAGGCTCTGGAAGAGGGCGGCATCATTCAGGGCTACCGGGCACATGTCGACGCGCGTCGTCTGGGGCTGGATCTGCTGGCGCTGATTAATATCAGCATGGACCGGCACACTCCCGAGCGCTTCAACCGCTTTGAAAGCGAGGTCAGTGCCTGCCCTGAAGTGCTGGAGTGTTATCTGATCACCGGGCAATCAGCTGACTACGTTCTGAAGGTACTGGTTGAAGATATGGAAGCGTATCAGCAGTTTCTGTTGGGCACATTAACGCGCATTGATGGCGTGAGTGGCGTGCATTCCTCCTTTGTTATGCGCAAAGTTGTCGACCGGTCGGCGGTTGCCATCCCGTAGAGGCGTCTATACTGAGGGAATAAACGGGCTGGTGGAGTCGCTTCCGTGCCGAAGCAATCGACATCGATTGATAAAAAACTGACCCTGCAGGTCATCCTCTGGAGTGTGCTCACCGGGATGATTTTCAGTGCAGTACAGATGGTGACGGATTACCGCGCCGAGATCAGTAACTTTGCGACTGATACCCGGACTATGATGGAGGGTCACCGTCCTACGACCGCTCTTGCTCTCTATAATTACGATAATGAATCCCTGCGCACGGAATTGCAGAGTCTGATCGAGCGGCCGGGAATTGTCGGTGGTGTGATCCGTGAAAACTCGTCGGGTTTTGCGATTGAGGTCGGGGTTCAGGTCACGTCGCCAGAAGGAAAGGTGATGCCCGGGTTCACGGAGTTCTCTGTAGAGCTGCGAGAACCGGCGCAATACAGCAAATCCCCCGCGGTCATCGGACATATGACCCTCTATGCGGATCAGAATCAGATGGCCGCAGGCTACGAGCGTCGTGCCGTCACCATCGTTCTGGTTGATATTGCCCGTAATGTGGCGCTGGCCATTGTTCTGATCATTATCTTCCGGACCAAACTGACCGGGCCAGTGAAGCGCCTGACTAACAAGCTGCTGGACATTGATCTCATGGCGCCCGGACGCGAGCCTCTTGAAGTGGAAGCTCCCCTGCAACGTACAGAGTTAGACGATCTTGCCAGTAAGCTGAATGATTTGCTGTCGGCCGTTACCTCCGAAATGGAGCGACGCAAGATGGCAGAAACCCGGGTGCGTCAGTTGAACGAACAGCTGGAAGAAAAAGTTAAAGCGCGTACCCAGGAACTGCACGACAGTAATCATAACCTTCAGGCCAGTCTTGATCAGTTGCAGAAAATGCAGGGGATGTTGCTGCAGGCACAGAGGATGGCCTCGCTCGGGCATCTGGCGGCGGGCATGGCCCACGAGATCAATAACCCCGTGGCGGTGGTCTACAGCAATATTGCCACCCTCAGTGAATACCTGACCGAACTGATTGAACTGGCAGAAGAGTATCAGCTGGCAGAGAAAGAAATTGCCGATATGACAGTACGTCAGGCGTTGGAAAGTCTGCGGGCGTCTATTGATTACGATTTTGTTCGCGAGGATGCCCCCGAGCTGGTCAAAACATCCCGCCATAGCCTTGATCGTGTAAAGAATATCGTCAACGAGCTTCGTACCTTCGCAGACGTTGAGGCACTGGAGAAAGAGCCGGTCGATCTGATAGACGTCATGAATGAAACGGTCGCCGATGCTGGCATGGATGTGACCGGCAACATCCATGTTGTGAATGTGATGCAGGATGTGCCTGTCGTGGAATGTGTCCGGTCTCAGGTCAAACTGGTGTTTGATAAGATTCTGCAGAATGCGCGCGAAGCCATGCCCGAGGGCGGAACTGTAGAAATTGCCGCGGAGATTTCTGATGACGACGTCTGTGTGGTGATCAAAGACAACGGGGTAGGCATGGACGCGGCCGATGTCCCGAACGCGATCAATCCATTCTTTACCCGCAAAGAAGTGGGGGCCGGCACGGGTCTGGGCCTCACGGTTGCCTATAACCTGATGCTGAATCACGGGGGTGAACTCAAGATTGCCAGCGAGAAAGGCAAGGGCACCATCGTTATCCTTAAATTCCAGCGCGATAACGTTCTTTTCTGAGCCGTTGAACCCTCTGGCGGTATCGGTTACTTTTCCCGCCATATCCAGTGGTTCAGGCGTTCTTCGATATGGCTAAAAAATCTTCCTCCGGCGGTCTTGTTTATTCAACTGAATTTGGTCGCGCCTGCCCGGGGTGCCAGCAGCCCGTCGATGAGTGCCGCTGCAGTGATGACGCTGCGCCTGCGGGCGATGGCATTGTCCGGGTCGCACGGGAAACCAAAGGCCGGGGGGGCAAAGTCATGACCCTGGTAACTGGTGTGCCTCTGGTGGGGGCCGAACTGAAAACCCTGGCGAAAGACCTGAAGAAAAAATGCGGTGTCGGCGGTGCGCTGAAAGACGGTGTCATCGAGATTCAGGGGGATCAGCGGGATCTTCTGGTAAGTGAACTGACCAAGCGTGGCTTTACCGTGAAAAAGGCGGGTGGCTGACCTATGACGAAAGCACTGGTCATATACGCGCACCCTGCGCATCAGCGCTCCCGTGCCAACCGCATGATGCTCGACACTATAAAGGGCATTTCTGATGTGACGGTGCATGACCTGTATCAGACCTATCCGGACTTCTTTATCGACGTAGAGGCGGAACAGGCTCTGCTGCTGGAGCACGACCTGATCGTTATTCAGCACCCCGTGTACTGGTACAACATGCCGGCGCTACTGCGTGAATGGCAGGATCTGGTGCTGGAGTACGGGTTTGCGTACGGCCGGGATCAGCAGAAACTGAAAGGAAAAGGCCTGTGGATTGTGATGACAGCAGGTGCGCCTGAGCATACATACGCGACCGAAGGCGTGAACGAGCGTCCGCTCTCTGATTATTTTCTCCAGTACGAACGCATGGCAAACGTCTGTGCGCTGAAGGCCTTCCCGAATTTTGAAATCTACCACAGCCGTCATATGACGGACGATGTGCTTGAGCGGGCGGTCGCGACTTACCGGCAGAATCTGCTGAGCTATCTGGAGGAGTGTCGTCATGGCTGAAGCCGGTTTTCTTGCTCAGGCGTTTATCTTTCTGGCGGCAGCGGTCATTGCGGTGCCCATTGCAGCCCGCCTGGGGCTGGGCTCGGTACTTGGGTATCTCTGTGCGGGAGCAGTGATCGGGCCCTTTGCACTGGGGCTGATTGGCCAGGACATCGATGAGGTGATGCACTTCGCTGAGTTTGGCGTAGTGATGATGCTGTTTCTGGTCGGTCTGGAGCTGGACCCATCCAAGCTCTGGCGTATGCGTATGCCCATCATAGGCATGGGTGGCCTGCAGGTTGTGCTCACCAGTGCGGCGATTGCCGGCATTGCCGCCATCTATCTCGATAACTGGCAGCATGCCGTTGTGGTCGGCATGGTGTTGTCGTTGTCTTCCACGGCGATTGTGCTGCAGACACTGAATGAAAAAGGACTGATGCGCAATGACAGTGGTCAGTCGGCGTTTGCTGTTCTGTTGTTCCAGGATATCGCAGTGATTCCGATGCTGGCCATTCTGCCTCTGCTGGCGGTCTCGGAGGTCGGCACATTCAGTGACAAGCATAATCTGCCTGGCTGGCAGAGTGCCCTGATGGTACTTGGTGTGGTGATTGGCATTGTGCTGGTGGGGCGCTGGCTCAGCCGTTCCGCTTTCCGCATTATTGCGCAGACCCGTCTGCGCGAAATGTTTACCGCGACAGCTTTGTTTCTGGTGGTTGGGATAGCGCTGCTGATGGAACACATCGGCCTGTCACCGGCGTTGGGCACCTTTGTTGCGGGTGTCGTACTGGCGAACTCAGAGTACCGCCATGAGCTGGAAGCCGAAGTCGAGCCGTTCAAAGGTCTGTTGCTCGCGCTGTTCTTTATTTCTGTGGGCGCGAGCATCGACTTCGGGCTCTTTATGGCAGAGCCTTTGCCGGTTCTGGCGATGGTGGGCGGACTGGTTCTGGTGAAGCTCGTGATTCTGCTGATTCTCGGGAAACTGTTTGGGCTCAGTAGCCGCAGTAATGCGATATTCACGTTTTCATTGGCGCAGGGCGGGGAGTTCGCTTTTGTGCTCTTCAGCTTCGCCTCAGCTCAGGATGTTCTGCCGGCTTACATTATCGAACCCCTGACGCTGGTGGTCGCTCTGTCGATGGCGTTAACACCGCTGCTGTTTGTGATTAACGAAAAGCTGGTACTGCCGCGATTAGGCGGCCAGCAACAGGCCCGCCCTCACGATGCAATTGATCATGCCGAAGGCAAGGCGATCCTGGTGGGCTTTGGTCGCTTCGGACAGATTGTGGGCCGCCTGTTACGGATGAACGGCTTTGAGATCACCGTACTTGAACACGATGCCCAGCAGGTGGACCTGGTGCGCAGCTTCGGACACAAAGTGTTTTATGGGGATGCTGCCCGGATAGATCTGCTTGATGCCGCAGGCATTGCGGATGCAACGCTGCTGGTGCTTGCCATTGATGATCACGAGCGGATGCTGCAGACCATTGAGCAGGTTAAGCGCCATCATCCTTCGGTGAAGATTCTCGCGCGTGCAGCGGGACGCCGTGAAGCGGCAGAGCTGATTCATGCCGGAGCCGACCACATCGAGCGCGAGACCTTTGATTCTGCCTTGTCGATGGGGCGTCAGGCTCTGACGATCATGGGGTTCCGGGCGTACCAGGCGCAGCGGGCTGCGAAACTCTTCAAACATCATGACGAGAAAAGTCTCTATGCCTTAAGTGAGGTGCTTGAAGATGACCGTAAATACATCACGATGGCGAAACAGCACGCCGTCGACCTTGAAAAAGTACTGCGCTCCGATGATCAGGCAAATACAGAACTGGATGATCGCGGATGGGACGCACAATGAGTGATCTCACCCAGCTCGTCGGACAGCGTGTTGTGGACGATAACGAGGCGATGTCTCTGGCGCTTCAGCTTGCCCGGGCGTCAGCAGAGCAGGGAGAGGTCCCTGTCGGGGCGCTGGTGGTGGATGACCAGTGTGTAGTGGGCATAGGCTCGAACAGTCCGATCAGCCTGCTGGACCCGACGGCTCATGCCGAGGTGATGGCCATCCGTGATGCGGCTGTCCGCGTAGGCAACTATCGTCTTCCGGGAATGACACTCTATGTGACGGTTGAACCCTGCAGTATGTGTGCGGGCGCCATCGTTCACAGTCGTATCGGGCGGGTGGTGTACGGAACCACAGAGCCAAAAGCTGGCGTTGCCTGCAGTGCCGAACATTTCTTCGACAAAGCTTTTTTAAACCATCAGGTGGAGATTGTCGGAGGGGTGCTGGCAGAAGAGTGCTCGGGCGTTATGACTGAGTTTTTCAGCCAGCGACGGGCGGGCAAGAAACGCCTGAAACGCGCCTCCCCACCTGCATCATCAGAGTAATGGCGGGATAACGGTCACGGCCACGTCAGTGCCGTGTTCGTGCGATTGTGGGTGCTCATTCATAGCGACGACCTGCTCTTCGTTCCATACCAGCACATCGTAATAGCGCCGGATATTCTGCACGTAGTTAACAGGTTCCTGACCCCGGGCGTAGCCGTAGCGGGTCTGCTTGTAATAACGCTGCTGACTCAGCAGCGGAAGAACGTCTTTAACATCAATCCACAGGTCCGGGTTTTTGCCCATGGTGACCGCCAGCCGGCGGGCATCTTCGAGGTGACCGAAACCGACGTTATAAGCTGCCAGTGCCATCCAGGTGCGGTCCGGCTCATGGACAGACTCACTCAGACGCTCGCGCAGACCGGCGAGGTATTTACTGCCTCCGTAGATACTCTGCTCCGGATCAAGGCGGTTTTCGATACCCAGTTCATCCGCGGTGCGTAAGGTCAGCATCATGATGCCACGTACGCCGGTAAACGATCGGGCACGCGGGTTCCAGTGGCTTTCCTGATAGCCCATCGCCGCCAGAAGACGCCAGTCGAACCCAAAGGTCGCAGCGGAAGTCTCGAAGAAATTCTGGTACTTGGGCAGGCTACGGCGTTTCTGACGCAGGAAACGGTGTGCCCCCACATAGTCGAACTGCTCAACATGCCCGTAAAAGCGTTCGGCCAGTTCGGCCATCAGAGCGCCGGTTTCCGGGCGGTAAAAGAAGTCGAATGCTTTCTCTTTCAGGGTCGTATCGGCGCGGTCAGGCAATGCCCAGGCAACCGACTGCAATTCGCCCAGGGTAAAGGCCACATCCAGATTGGGCAGGTAAGCCCGCATCAGCTGGAACTCGTTGGAATTCACCAGGGTGTAATCAAGCTCACCGTCAGACACCATCTGCAGCAGATCGGAAGCATCAAGCTCGCTGCTCTCGCGCCAGCT
>Ga0163111_10001081_pt1 | contig 16495 bp, 14 predicted proteins | sample CRUFie1St18metaG_FD_109645 | JGI IMG/M metagenome (GOLD analysis project Ga0163111, IMG submission 109645) | Marine microbial communities from the Costa Rica Dome - CRUD Field 142mm St18 metaG | ecosystem: Environmental > Aquatic > Marine > Oceanic > Photic zone | place: Costa Rica: the Eastern...
ATGTTTGATTGTTGTAATCACCATGTGACACGTGTACCTGGGCTAGCTGCTCGTTCTGGAAGAATCAGCATCAACTATGCTACCCTCTTTAAACTAGCAAAGGGAGAAGTAAAGGTTACCAGTAGTAAAGCTGGCCAATATTCCTATGGTAATGGAACAACAGGTGGAATTTTTACGAACCAGTTCTTCGTAGCTTTACATGAAGTCGCTGCAGGAAACAATAGCGATTGTAATTGGAATAAGGTTATGGCACGTACCAAGCAACTCACCCAAAACTCAGCTACCCTAATAGGGCGCTCACAAATCCCATACTATATTGTGAATCAAACAGGAGGATTCTCTGCCTCTGTAAACGCTACTCCAGAATATGTAGATCCAAATAATATTAAAGATCCTTTTGATTAGTATACCATCTGATTAAAAATTTCTCTTCATCTCAAGTCAGAACTTTATATGCTTTTGGGGCTAATAGATAGTCATTTACATGCGCTATATGCTCAGGTTGTTCGTCGGGTTCCGCACCGATTTGTTCGGGGGTTGCCCCCATGTGGAAAGTCCCTCCTTCAATGGGAATCATGGGGACAAGCGACTGGAGTTGTTCAGGAGATAGTGGTTTCATAGGGAGGAAATGATTTTTGCTGTGGGTAAGTTACGGATATTTTCGTTTAGGGGGCGTGGATTTTTAGGATGATGGGAACGATGTCGCCTTGGGGAGAGGCTTGGGTTGTGAAGGAGATTTGGTTGGCGTCATATTGAATTTGGTTTTGGGGTATGAGGCGATTGCTGAGCTGGGATTTGAGGACCTTGAGGTAGGCTTTGGGAGAGGGCTTGGATGATTTCTGGTGGAGGGCTTGGAGAGATTGGGCGATTTGGTGATGGTTGTGGATGGGAGATTGGGCGTAGAGGATGAAGATATGGTCGGTACCCTTTTGGGTGATTCGCATCGCATCTTTAGGCGAAGGGATGGTGATTGATCTATGGGGGGAGTAATCTGTAGAGGCATTGCTATTGAGGGGATAGTGATGCGTCAGTTTGCCATTTGGGTCAATGCTCCATACATAGATATAGGCTTCTGTTGGGCGTCTGGAAGAAATAATCTGATAGATTTGTTTAAGGGGCCAATCTGAGGCGGAGGTATAGAGCAGCTGGCTCTGGTGGGTGAATGATAGGGGATTCCGAGGTTCAATGGGTTTGATGGTGAATAGCGGACTTGAGGAAGAAGTAGGAGGTTCGCTTAGGTGTATGATATAGGCATATCGGCAGACTTTGGCCAATTCTGTTTCATTGACATAACAAAAGCCTTTATTCTTCCAATCATCGCCCCAACTGTTCATAAGTTCAAATTGGTGATCTAAAATGTCATAGCCTATTGCTACAAGGCAATGATAATTCTCTGTTTGGTCGCCTTGGTTGGGATGCCAAATTGTATCATTGTCCTTGAAGTTACCTGTCATGTTTACCGCTAAGATAACAGGATGGTTTTGGCTGAGCATAAGACGTATTCTGTCTACTTTTTGTTTTTCTGAGCAGTTGATATCGAAGAGCCTTTCATAGCGTATGATGCTTTGGTCTTGGGCTTTGAATTGGAGCCCCTTGCTTGGAGGCTCAAGATGAGGGGAGGGCTTGTATTCGGATAGGTTGACGGCTCCTTTGTCTCTTAGGATGTCTAAGGCATCGTTGATTTCTTGCCCGTAGCGAGCATCTGCTTTTGATACGGGTAGATAAGCTTGGGTGAAATAAGGAGAATAGGCAAGTTCGTTGAGGGTAGGGGAGTCAGTAAGGCCTTTTTCAATGTTTTTTTCTATGCTAAAGGCTGCGTAGGTAGTTGCCCAACTTACCCCTGTTAGGCCTTCTTGGGCTTTAGGTATGGGAGCATAAGATTTTAAACTTATGTTTACTGTAAGATTGTCTGATTTGGCTCCCTCCAAAGAAATGAAAGGCGTTTGCGTATAGGCTTGGTCGTTTAGGATAAGGTCTTGGGTATATTTCTGGGCTTGGGTTGTGAGGCTGAGTAAGAGGAGGCTGAGGAATAGGTATATGGGTTTGAAGTTCATGTGAATATGTTTTGGGGAGTAATATATCGTTCTTGTGGGAAACATTCAATACTTTAGTATATTCGTATAGGGAATAGAAACTTTATGTATAGTATAATGTATATTCGACTATTTACTTTGCTTTTACTAATGGGAGGGATGACGTGGGGATATGCGCAGTCTAATAAAGATGTTATTTCGGGGGAGAGTGAAGCCCGATTTGTGAAGATTCCGCCTAAGTCGGCTCCTGCTGGGGTAGCACAGCCCAAGCCAATAGAGATGCTTACCATCGATTGGCAAAAACCACTTGTGAATGATAGTCCTGTTACGACCCGTCAAGGCTCTTATACCATTCAATTGTTGGCAGTATCATCGAAGCCCTTAGAGGCATCGCATTTCACGGTATATGTGAACGGGAAGATAAGGGGGGATGCGAAGTCTGATAATATACGCTTGGATACAAGAGAGGAAGAGGGACAAAAATGGAATTATAAACGGGAAATCTCATTAAAAAATGGGGATAATGTGGTAAAGGTAAAGGTCAAGAATGAAGCGGGAGAAGAGCTATCTAAGGAGATTACGATTTATCGAGACCCTAATAAGCCCTACCTACATGTATTAGCGATAGGGGCAGATGGATCGAATTTGGATTATACAGGCAAGGATGCAAAAGATTTCGCTGATATATTTAGAAACCAAGGAAGCTTGGATGAAAATCGTATCTTCTCTGAGAATATAGAGGTGGAAACCCTGACGGGAGCGGAGGCAAGTGCCGCGGGGATAGAAAAACGTTTGGAACGTTTGAAGAATACATTGAAATATCGGAATGAGAAAGAGAAGCTAGTCATCCTGTACTTTTCGGCTCATGGAGATGCTTTTTTTGATGGCTTTCGGTTGAAAGCGAGTGATTATGATCCAGGTATCCCTGAATCTACTACTGTTCCTTTCGCAGAGGTGATGGCTCCGATAGAGAAAGCTCCTGGAAAGAAACTGGTATTTATTGATGCTTGTAAAAGCGGAATGATTGGTACTAAATCAGCTTCTCCCAAAGACATTTGGAATGAGATTAGAAAATATAGCGATAAAAAGCAGGGTATGACGATTATTGCGTCTTGTAGTGGAGAACAGGAGTCTTATGAGGATAAGAAATGGGAAAATGGAGCTTTTACAGAAGCCTTGATTGAAGGGTTAAAAGGAGGAAAGGCGGATGCTGATGGGAACTCAATTGTGAATATTCCTGAGCTTATGTCTTATTTAAAGAAGGAAGTTCCTTCTATGGTAAGGCTCACAAAAGGAGATGATAGAAAACAACAGCCTCGTTTGGTGATAAATGATTTAGGAGATGTGGGCATCTATGTAGTTGAGAAGAACTAGGAGCATATGGCAAAGCGTACAATCAAGGTATTTATTGGGGCGGTTCGGGAGGATGAGAAATATGTGAGGGAGCTGGATAAGCATCTGGTGCTTCTGGAGAGGCGCGGTTTAATCCAATCTTTGTATGTGGGGAAGGGCGTAATGGGAGGGATAGGATTTAATGAACGTAAGGAGGTACTGAAGCAGGTGGAAATTGTGGTGCTGTTTGTAAGCATAGATGCGGTGCGTTCTGAGGTATTTAAACATGAAATTGACTGGGTGTTGGAGCGAGAGCGATTGGGGAAAGTGAGGATAGTGCCTGTGCTATTACGGTCGTGTGAGTGGGAGGGGTTGGGATTGGAGAAGTCGCGGATGTTTCCTAGAGATGGGAATACGGTTTTGAATCGGAGGGATTCTGATGAAGCATGGGTGGAGATTGTGGGAGTAGTGAAGGGATTGGCGGAAACTTTACAAGATGCAGTTGTATATGCAGATGAGCCTAAGAAGGAAGAAGATGTAAAACGCTGGTGGCCTTGGGCGGTAGGCGCGCTTGTATTGGTGGTAGGGCTAGCTCTTGGGGGGAAGGGATGGGGATGGTTTGAAACCGAGGGGGGAGTCCAAGCTGACTCATTGGCTTTGACCGATGACAGTATGGGAAGTATATCTGAGGCAACTGTTACAGAAAAAGAAGAACGTAATCCTATAGAAGAACCTCAGATTCCTTCTATTGAGGAAGATAGTATGGGGGAAACGAAGAAGGAATTGGAAGAAGCGAGAGTTAAACGTACGATTGAAGGCATGGTGCAATTTGAGGGAGGAAATTTTACCATGGGCTGTGTAGAGGGAGACTCGTTTTGTCAGGATGATGAGAAGACACGTATTGTAAAGATCGGTTCCTTTTATATGGGTAAATATGAAGTCACTTTGGATGAATATGCCGCATATTGTAAGGATAAAAAGCCTTCTAAGGATTGTCGAAAGGGGAAACGACCTGTGAATTATGTGAGCTTTTATGATGCTATTGCGTACTGCAATTGGTTGAGTCAGAAGCAGGGATTAGAGGCATGCTATACAATTAAAGGAAAGACTGTTTCCTGTGATTTGGAAGCAAATGGTTATCGCTTGCCTACAGAGGCAGAATGGGAGTTTGCGGCTAGAGGAGGCAATACAGGGCATGTCTATGCAGGTACTAGCGATAAGAATATTGTATATAAGTATGGGAATTTTTGTGATTCCCTATGTACGCATCCTATGAAGGAGAGAGGCTATAAGGATGGGTTCGCTAAAGCAGCTCCTGTGGGGAGTTATTTAGGAAATAGAAAGGGATTGTTTGATATGAGTGGGAATGTGGCTGAGTGGTGTTGGGATGAGAAGGGAGAGAAGCGTGCAATTCGTGGAGGGCATTGGAATGGTTCCATCTCTTCTTTGCGGATTTCTAATCGACAGTATCTACCTGCTGGGGAAGGATATATTTATGTAGGGTTTCGGTTTATACAGAAAGGAGGAGAGTTATGATTCGGTATCGGTTACTTGTAATATTATGTATGCTTGTGGGGCAGCTTTGGGGGCAAGGAATCGTGGTGGAGAATGATTTTGTTACTGTGACAGATGGTATTGTGCTAGATTATCATTTCACAGACTCCATAGTACAATTAGGAGGGCTTTATAATGTTTCGCTCTTCTATCGTTTGGAGAAAGATAAGAGGTGGATTCTTTGTGAGACTGTTAAACGTGATGTTGGTGAGCGGATTACAGTTGAGGGTAATAAAAAGGTGTATTGGAAAATCTTGAAAGATTTACCAAATGGGGTCGAAGGGGAGGTTGCACTTCGAGTAGAGGGAAGAAGGGGCAGAGTAGGTGAGATGGTTTTTGTTGAGGGAGGGATATTCTCCATGGGATGTATGAATAAAGAAGACTGTAGGGATGATGAGAAGCCTGACAGGCAAGTTTCGGTTGAAGATTTCTATATTGGGAAGTATGAAGTTACTTTTGATGAGTATGATGCCTTTTGTAATGCTACAGGTAGGGGGAAGGCTAGGGATTGGGACTGGGGGCGTGGTGAGCTTCCTGTGATAGATGTTAGCTGGTATGATGCAATTGAGTATTGTAACTGGTTGAGTCACAAAGAAGGTTTAGATATGTGTTATCAAATTGATAAAGAGACTAAAGATCTGAATAATAATAATAAATATGATGATTTAAAGTGGAGGGTTCATTGTGATTTTAATAAGAATGGATATCGTTTGCCAACAGAGGCAGAGTGGGAGTATGCTGCGCGTGGCGGGCAGGCTTCGAAGGGATATAAGTGGGCGGGAGTGGGTAAAGAAGAGGATTTATTTTTATTTGGTAATTATTTTGAGGGAGATACGAATCATTTATATACTGCAATTGTTGGCTCATATAAATCTAATGAATTGGGTTTGTATGATATGAGTGGAAATGTGTGGGAGTGGTGCTGGGATTGGTTTGGCCCATATGCCTTGAAGGAAGGATTAGATATCTATAGGAATATTCAAGGCTCTGTAGATGGTGAAAATCGTGTATTGCGAAGTGGAAGTTGGCTTGATAAGTCGTCTACTCTTCGTGTGGTTAATCGCCGTTCCAGCTGGCCTGACAATCATTTTGACTGTGTAGGCTTTCGTATTGCAAGAATGCCTTGATGGGTGGTTCTTGTCTCTAATTTAAGGCAAAAAATCTGTATAAATCCAATAATGATTGGTACCACTGAATTGGAACCCATATTGATAATTATTTCGAGTAAAGATTGCATATAAGTCATCATTTTTTCTTTCTACTGCACTCCAGAACTGATTTATACTTATGTAATTAATATTTTTTGTATTAATGTCACTCACTTTTTTACCTTTAATTGAGAGGTGAGTCTCTCTGACTCCAAAAACTTTCTCATTGATTTCCTCAAATGTCATTTTCTCAAAATCCTCTTTAGATAAGGTAGTACCTATGTGTGTGCGTATTACATCATACCAGCTGTTATACATAGCCTCATGGAGGGGATACGAGTGCATCATCTCTGATATTCCTCTTAATCGATATAGTAAACTACCTAATTCCCTTCGATCTAATAATAAACAGGGCTTGAATATCGGGTTTGTGAACCCTTTTACTGTTATACTTGTGTATGCTATGGTGTAAAGTGGGATATGCTTGAAAAAGGGAGAGCTTGGTGTATGATTTCCAGTTAACGTAGAAGTATGTATCCCGATTTTTAGCACGTCATCTAAAGTGTCAAGGACAATAAAACGTGGTAGCTCCCCTGGCCACCGATTAGGGGAAGGGATGTCTTCCCAAACAGGCTTAATATTCTTTGCCCCTTGTTGATATCTCAAGGCATCTTCTTTCGTGGCAAAAACTTGTGTAGTGGTATTCTTATGTAGGTGTTCTTCAACTGCTTCTGTTTTACAATTAGGCTCGATAGCAATATTCCATATCGTAGTTTGCTCAATTGGTATCCACCCAAATATAGCTTCTGCGGATTGATAGCTCCGTATTCTCTTAGGTATATTGCCAACTAGAACTGCTGTACTCGTTTTTTTGTATAGAAAGAGAGTATGGTAAAGATGGCCTTTATATGTTATACGTTCACTGTAGCTTGGATGTTTACTAAATATAGGTTGCCTATTTGAGTTAGGGGGTCTTACAAGGATTACTTTCTGATTAGAGCCAGATTTTGTGTGCCAACATGTGGCAGATAGTAGTAGATTTTGCATTTTTATCCAGCCATAATCTTCATAACTATCACTTAACTCTCCATAATCGGAAATATTAGGATCTTTTACAAGATGCAAGTAGTCTCCTTCATAACCAATTACATAGAACCATTCTAGGAATTGGAGGCGTTTTTTCACTGAGGATTTGTAGGGACGTTTGTAGGTGGGGTTATTACTCCTATCTGAGAAAACTATCCATTTCCATCCTGGAGTTCTATCTTCTATATCCGTTATGGACTTTCCTTCAATAGGATATACCGCTTCACGCGGACAATCTAGTACCTTTTTCTGAGCCTTTAATGTATGGGGAATTGATAAAATAAGTATCAAAAGAAGAAAGATATAGTGTTTCATAATTTGTTTCTTATAGGTCAGTATGACCATGTTGTAGGGATACCCTGCCTTGGCGTATACCAAAGTCTGAGGCAGGAATGATATCTTGGTTGTGTTGATAATGATACTCTCTGAAAGTACAAAGTACTAAAAAAATATAGGATGCGGAAAGCTTTGTAATGTATCATTCGTTATTTTCCATATAGCTTTTTACTTTTCATCTTAAAACAAACTCATCATGATGCGTATATATGCACTATTAGTATGTTGGATGTGCCTAGGAGGCATGGTTTTGGGACAAAGTCCTGAAGGGAAACAGCTTGGAGGTTTGGAGGGGAATGGAATGGTGTTTATAGAGGGAGGCGAGTTCTTAATGGGATGTACTAAGGAGCAGAGGAAGAATTGTCAGGAAGATGAGCAACCTGTGCATAAGGTATTGGTGGATGACTTTTATATGGGGAAGTATGAGGTTACGTTCGCGGAATATGATGCCTTTTGTGAGGCGACTGGGAGGGGTAAGGCGAATGATGATGAGGGGCGGGGTAATCGTCCTGTAATCAATGTGAGTTGGTATGATGCGGTTGAATATTGCAATTGGTTGAGTGAACAGGAGGGATTGGAGTTGTGCTATAAGATTGATAAGGAGAATAAAGACCCTAATAATAAGAATGAATATGATGATGTGAAGTGGATAGTTGATTGTGACTTTGGTAAGAATGGTTATCGTTTGCCTACAGAGGCCGAGTGGGAGTATGCTGCGCGTGGAGGAAGTGCTTCTGAGGGGAATCAGTGGGCGGGAACAGGTAAGGAAGGAAAGTTGTTTTTATATGCGAATTATTGTGACGAGAATTGTGAATTTAATTGGCAAGATCCCTTGCGGAATGATGGATATCAGAAGACTGCTCCTGTAGGAAGCTTTCGCCCCAATGAGTTGGGCTTGTATGATATGAGTGGGAATGTATGGGAATGGTGCTGGGATTGGTATGATTTGTATGTATCTAAAAAAGGTGTTAGTAGGGATGTGTTTGGTGCTACATACGGTTCTAATCGGGTGTCACGTGGTGGTGGCTGGTACAGCGGAGCCGTCTACATGCGTGTGTCTGATCGAAGTTACGTTTACCCTAGTAATCGGGGTTTCGATCGCGGTTTTCGTCTCACTAGAACTCCTTAACGGCTTTCTTTTTGAACTAGACTAAGGTATTTTCATCTTAAAAATAAACTCATCATGATGCGTATATATATACTAATCATATATTGGATATGTTTAGGTGGCATGGCTTTGGGGCAGGGAATTGAAGGTGCTTCTGTTGAAAAGCTTCAACCTAGGAGGACTATTGATAATATTGGGACTGTAGTGCAGGATAAGAGCATGAAGGCTTTAGTACCAGAGATGGTATTTGTCAAGGGTGGGAGCTTTTGGATGGGGAGTGATAGCACAGATATAGCTGCCAAGCCCGATGAGTTTCCTAAACATTATGTGGAGGTGGAAGATTTTTATATGGGAAAGTATGAAGTCACAGTGGAGGAGTTTGCTCGTTTTGTAGAGGCGAGTGGATATAAGTCTGAGGCCGAGAAAACATGGGGAAGTTCTATTTGTGGTCTTGATGGAAGCATTGATAGGGATTCAACTGTAAATTGGCGGTATGATGCGAAGGGAGATATCCGACCTTTCGAGGAATATAGACATCCTGTGATACATGTGAGTTGGAATGACGCGGTTGCGTATTGTAAGTGGTTGAGTGAGGAGACAGGCTTGCAGTACCGTTTGCCAACGGAGGAAGAGTGGGAGTATGCAGCCCGTAGTGGAGGGAAGAGCTATCGGTACGCTTGGGAGCCTGGCGAGGTTTCTGGGAATATTGTGGATGAGAGCGCAAAAGCCCAGTTCTCTGGTTGGGCTATATGGGAGGGGTATACCGATGGATATATCTATACTTCGCCTGTAGGCATATATAGGGCAAATGAATTGGGTATATATGATATGGCTGGGAATGTATGGGAGTGGTGTAGCAGTGAGTATATATCCTATGGGAAAGATAGGTCTATATATAGTGACGACTTTAATAAGGTGTTACGTGGCGGGAGTTGGTACCGCAGTGTTGCCAGCCTTCGTGTAGCAAGCCGTTGCTTCATTTGGCCTAGCAATCGCAACGGCAGCGTCGGTTTTCGTCTTGCTAGGACTCCTTGACTTTTGCTGTGTAGTTTGTGTAGAACTGGGACGTTTTTTGAGGGGATTTAGCCTAAGGTATCTTCGTATCTTCATCTTAAAACAAACTCATCATTATGCGTATATATACACTATTAGTATGTTGGCTGTGCCTAGGGGGTGTGGCTTTGGGGCAAAGCTCTGAAGGGAATCAGTTTGGAGATTCGGAGGAGGCTGAGATGGTCTTTATAGAAGGAGGCGAGTTCTTAATGGGATGCAGAAAGGAGCAAGATGAGGATTGTGAGGGGGATGAGAAACCCGCACACAAAGTATCGGTGAATGATTTCTATATGGGGAAGTATGAGGTTACGTTCGAGGAATATGATGCCTTTTGTGAGGCGACGGGGAGGGATACGGTCTGTACGTGGGTGGAGGAAAGGGGCGAGCGTCCTGTGATATATGTGGACTGGTATGATGCGATTCGGTATTGCAATTGGTTGAGTAAGCAGGAGGGATTGAAGCGGTGCTATAAGATTGATGAGAAAATGCTTGAGGAGGGGGAGTTTTATGATATGAATTGGAGTGTTGAGTGCGATTTTACTAGGAATGGCTACCGCTTACCGACAGAGGCGGAGTGGGAATATGCGGCAGTTGGGGGGAAGAAGTCGAAGGGCTATAAGTGGGCTGGAACCAGTAGGGAAGAAGAGCTATCTTTGTATGGGAATTATAGGGGTGATAAGGATGGGTATGAGTATGCTGCACCTGTAGGGAGTTTTCGACCGAATGAGTTGGGCTTGTATGATATGAGCGGGAATGTTTGGGAGTGGTGCTGGGATCAATATGAGTGGTATGCACCTGAAAGAGATATAGAGGAAGTCGGTTCGATATATGGTCCTTTTCGGGTATTGCGTGGGGGGAGTTGGTTTGATCTGCCTGTCAGTATACGTGTGACGAATCGTAGCAGAACTAGCCCTTTTGATCGGGAGAATGATCTTGGCTTTCGCCTTGTGAGAAATCCCTAAACTATTGTTTCACTACCATACATTAATACATATGCGTTTCTATTTGTTTTTGATACTGGGGATGTGTCTGAGTTGGATTGCTTGTCGGCAAGAGATTGAGCGGAAACCTACGGAAAATTCTCGACCCGAGGGTAAGCGGGTGGATAAAGAGATAAGGGGGATGGTATTTGTAGAGGGAGGGGAGTTCTTAATGGGCTGTACGGATGAACAGGGAGGGGATTGTGAGGAGAATGAAAAGCCTGTCCGTAAGGTGTTTGTGGATGACTTTTATATGGGCAAGTATGAGGTTACCTTTGAGGAATATGATGCTTTTTGTGAGGCTACTAATAGGGGGAAGGCGCATGATTGGGATTGGGGGCGTGGTAAACGTCCTGTCATTGATGTAAGTTGGTATGATGCGGTTGAATATTGCAATTGGTTGAGTGAACAAGAAGGTTTGGAGCCTTGCTATAAGATTGATAAGGAGAATGAAGATCCCAATAATAAGAATGAGAAGGATGATATGAAGTGGACAGTTCAGTGCGATTTCACTAAGAATGGATATCGTTTGCCTACAGAGGCCGAGTGGGAGTATGCAGCGCGTGGTGGGCAGGTTTCTGAGGGATATAAGTGGGCGGGAGTGGGTAAGGAAGAGGAGTTGTTTTTGTATGGGAGTTATTGTGAAGAGAATTGTAAATTTGATTGGAAGGATAGTTTGCGGAATGATGGGTATCAGGGTACCGCTCCTGTAGGAAATTTTCGTCCCAATGAGTTTGACTTGTATGATATGAGTGGAAATGTATGGGAGTGGTGCTGGGACTGGAAGGGAACTTATATATCTGATGAAGGGGACCCTATATATAGGGATGTTGTTGGGCCTATATATGGCTCCAATCGGGTGTTGCGTGGTGGCAGCTGGTTCAACCTACCCGCCTATCTGCGTGTGACTTATCGCGGCAGCAGTTGGCCTAATTTCCTTAGCGACTACGTCGGTTTTCGCCTAGTGAGAAATCCTTAAGCTATTGTTTCACTACCATACATTAATACATATGCGTTTCTATTTGTTTTTCATACTGGGGATGTGTTTGAGTTGGGTTGCTTTTGGGCAAGAGATTGAAGGCAAGCAGGTGGATAAGGATATAGGGGAGATGGTGCTTGTAAAAGGGGGAACTTTCTTAATGGGCTGTACAAAGGAGCAGGGAGGGGATTGTCAGGAGGATGAAATGCCTGTGCGTAAGGTAGTTGTGCATGATTTTTATATAGGCAAATATGAGGTTACCTTTGATGAGTATGATGTCTTTTGTGAGGATATGGAGCGGAAGGAGCAGCCTGATTGGAATTTTGGGAGGGATAAGTATCCTGTCATTGGGGTGTATTGGTATGATGCGGTTGAATATTGCAATTGGTTGAGTGAGCGGGAGGGCTTGGAGCCCTGCTATAAGATTGATAAGGAGAACAAAGACCTTAATAATAAGAATGAAGAGGATGATATGAAGTGGACGGTTGAATGCGATTTTACTAAGAATGGGTATCGTCTTCCAACAGAGGCGGAGTGGGAGTATGCGGCACGTGGAGGGCGGGCTTCTAAAGGCTATAAGTGGGCAGGAACGAGTAAAGAGGAGGAAGTGGGAGCATACGGAAATTATTGGTGGAACAGAGGGGGAGATAGCTATGACTATACAAAGCCTGTAGGAAGGTATCGCCCGAATGAGCTGGGGATCTATGATATGAGCGGGAATGTATGGGAGTGGTGCTGGGACTGGTATGCTCCGTATATATTGGAGGATGAGGTACGTATATATAGGGAGGTTAGGGGGGCTACATCTGGTGTTCATAGGGTGTTGCGTGGAGGGTGCTGGGATAACTCATTCTCCTCCGCACGTGTGTCTAAGCGTGGCAAGTTTTCGGCTAACTTTCTCTATAGTGGCTTTGGCTTTCGCCTTGTGAGAAATCCCTAGTCTATGGTTATTATTAACATGATATATGCTTATGCGTTTCTATCTATTTTTGATACTTTGGATGTGTTTGAGTGCAGTCGCTTCTGGACAAAAGATTGAAGGGGTTCATTTTACAGATCCCCGCTTTGGGAGTATATACGTCTTGTATGATTTAGTAACCAAGGGTAATGAGACCTATTTTGTGCGCTTGTATTATCGTATAGGGAAGGGAAATTGGCAGGAGTGTACTTCTGTGGAGGGGAATGTGGGTGCTGGGGTTGGGGGAGGAGAAAATCTGAGTGTGTATTGGACAGTATGGGATGATTTACCTGAGGGGCTTGAGGGAGATTTATCGTTTAGGGTGGAAGGGCAGAAGGAGAAGAACGATATAGAGGAGATGGTATTTGTGGAGGGGGGAGAATTCTTAATGGGCTGTACGGATGAGCAGGGAGGGGATTGTGATGATGATGAAAAGCCTGTACGTAAGGTGTTTGTGAATGATTTCTATATGGGGAAGTATGAGGTTACGTTTGAGCAATATGATGCTTTTTGTGAGGCGACTGGGAGGGATAAGGCGAATGATGACGAGGGGCGGGGTACTCGGCCTGTAATCAATGTAAGTTGGTATGATGCGATTGAATATTGCAATTGGTTGAGTGAGCAGGAGGGCTTGGAGCCATGCTATAGGATTGATAAGGAGAACAAAGATCCTAATAATAAGAGTAGTTTGGATGATATGAAATGGACGGTTGAATGTGATTTCACTAAGAATGGGTATCGCTTGCCTACAGAGGCCGAGTGGGAGTATGCAGCGCGTGGTGGGCGTGCTTCTGAGGGACATAAGGGGGCGGGAGTGAGTAGGGTAGAGGAGCTATTTTTGTATGGGAATTATTGTGATGAGAATTGTACTTGGAGTTGGAGGGATAGTTTACGGAATGATGGGTATCAGTATACGGCTCCTGTAGGAAGTTTTCGCCCCAATGAGTTGGGTTTGTATGATATGAGTGGGAATGTATGGGAGTGGTGCTGGGACTGGTATGGTAATCCGTATATATCTGAAAAAGGTGTGAGTATATATAGGGATGCTGTTGGGTCTATATATGGCGCCAATCGGGTGTTGCGTGGCGGTAGCTGGAACTTCAACGCTGCTTACCTGCGTGTGGCTGATCGCAGCAGCTATTGGCCTTTCAACCGCGACAACTACGTCGGTTTCCGTCTCACCAGGACTCCTTAGCTTTTGCTTTTTGTAAAAGAACGTAGTGATTTTTGGGGTTTTGAATGTGGGAAGTTTGTAGCGTCGGCCATTTCTCATATGGTTTTATGCACTCAATCGCCTTGGGCTGAAGCCGCAAGGCTACATTAAATCTTGTCACTTTCAGCGACTGCTCTTAGCTGTTGGAGGTATTTTGAGGGCAAAACTGGCTATATTTACTCGTTCCTTTTCAAGAGATTTGTCATATGAGAAATAGCTGCCTAGTCTATGGTTATTATTAACATGATATATGCTTATGCGTTTCTATCTATTTTTGATGCTTTGGATGTGCCTAAGCACAGAACTGCTCGCCCAACGAATTGAGCGGGTTCATTTTGGGGAGCCTAGCAGTAAGGGTATTGAGGTCTTCTATGATTTGGTGGCTGAGAAAGATGAGCGGTATTTTGTACGACTTTTTTATAAGGTGAATAAGGATTTATGGCAAGAATGTTTGTCTGTTAAAGGGGATGTGGGGACGGGGGTTGGGAGAGGCGAAAATTTGAGTGTGTATTGGATGGCATGGGATGATTTACCTGAGGGCTTGGAGGGAGATCTATCGTTTAGGGTAGAGGGAATGTGGGAGGGTAGGGATATAGATGGGATGGTATTTGTAGAAGGAGGAGAATTTTTAATGGGCTGTACGGATGAGCAGGGAGGGGGTTGCGATGATGATGTACGTAAGGTGTTTGTGAATGATTTCTATATGGGGAAGTATGAGGTTACATTTGAGGAATATGATGCTTTTTGTGAGGTGAGTGGGCAGGAGAAGGTAGATGATAGGGGTTGGGGGCGTGGCAATCGCCCTGTAATCGATGTAAGTTGGTATGATGCGGTTGAGTATTGTAATTGGTTGAGTGAGCAGGAGGGCTTGGAGCCATGCTATAGGATTGATAAGGAAAACAAAGATCCTAATAATAAGAGTGCATATGATGATATGAAATGGGTGGTTCATTGTGATTTCACGAAGAATGGGTATCGTTTGCCAACAGAGGCGGAGTGGGAGTATGCAGCACGTGGCGGGCGGGTTTCTGAGGGTCATAAGTGGGCGGGAGTGAGTAGGGAAGATGAGTTGTTTTTGTATGGGAATTATTGTGATGAGAATTGTGAATATAATTGGAGAGATAATTTGCGAAATGACGGGTATCAGAATACCGCTCCTGTAGGAAGCTTTCGACCGAATGAATTAGGTTTATATGATATGAGTGGAAATGTATGGGAGTGGTGCTGGGACTGGTATGGTAATTCGTATATATCTGAAGAGGGTGTGAGTATATATAGGGATGTCGTTGGACCTATATATGGCTCCTTTCGGGTGTTGCGTGGCGGTAGCTGGCACAACTGCGCTGCTTACTTGCGTGTGGCTTATCGCAGCCGCTTTTGGCCTTACCGCCGCTACAACTATCTCGGTTTCCGTCTCACCAAGACTCCTTAACTTTTGCTTTTTGTTTTTTTACCTTTTTCTTGGGGGAGGCTTGTAGGGCTGGGCGTTTTTTGAGGGAGGGGCGTGTTCTTTGGGGATTGATAGGAAGGATATACTGTGGCACACAATGATGATGGCTCCAATCGGGTGTTGCGTGGCGGTAGCTGGAACAACAACGCTGCTAACCTGCGTGTGGCTAATCGCAACAACAATTGGCCTAACAACCGCAACAACAATCTCGGTTTCCGTCTCACCAATACGGGGGCATTGTGAGAGCAGCTGTGTTTACGGATGCAGTTGGAGTGCGTGGTCCCTGTCCCGTTGTGTGTCCTGCATGGTTGTCTCTTTTGAGAGGCGCCCATCGAATATAGTTTGTAAAGGTGCGGCTGGTAGGGAAACCGAAGGTCGTGCCTTTTGGTTTTAGTTGTCATATAGACAAAGGGAGAGATTGGTGGGGCAGATGCTTCTTTTCGGGATGGGGAAGGGATTAGGTAGCGTAGTATTGTGGATGATTGTGTTCCTTGTGCCCGATTGTGCCCGATTGTGCCCGATTGTGCCCGATTGTGCCCGATTGTGTCCCGTTGTGTACCCCCAGATAAATCAGGGGGCTAGTAAATCACTTTTGTGGGTGGGAGGTGAACAAGGGTTTTGATAGATGGGAGCATTGGGTTACGTAAAAAGCAGATCCTCGCTGTGGCAGTGTGATGTTTTCCAGCGGGGCAAACGGATCTGTTTGTCGCAGTGTGATGTTTTATAGTGGGGCAAGCAGAGCTGCCTGCTGAAGCGGCATGTTTGCGATAGGGGCAAGCAGAGTTGTTTGTCGCAGTGTGATGTTTTCCAGTGGGGCAAGCAGAGCTGTTTGTTGCAGCGGCATGTTTTCCAGTGGGGCAAACGGATCTGTTTGTCGCAGTGTGATGTTTTCTAGTGGGGCAAACAGAGTTGCCTGCTGAAGCGGCATGTTTGCGATCGGGGCAAACGAGTATGTTTGTTGCAGCGGCATGTTGCCGATCGCGACCGCCAAACCTGTTTGTTGCAGTGGCATGTTTTCCATCGTTACCGCCAAGTCTGGCGGTAACGATGGCAGAACTTCCAGTGGTTCCGCCAGACTTGCCTGCCCCGATTGCAAACATGCTGCTTCTACATCCGAGTCTGCCTGCCCCGATTGCAAACATGCCGCTTCTACATCCGAGTCTGTCTGCCCCGATTGCAAACATGCCGCTTCTACATCCGAGTCTGTCTGCCCCGATTGCAAACATGCCGCTTCTACATCCGAGTCTGTCTGCCCCGATTGCAAA
>Ga0163111_10001082_pt1 | contig 16474 bp, 10 predicted proteins | sample CRUFie1St18metaG_FD_109645 | JGI IMG/M metagenome (GOLD analysis project Ga0163111, IMG submission 109645) | Marine microbial communities from the Costa Rica Dome - CRUD Field 142mm St18 metaG | ecosystem: Environmental > Aquatic > Marine > Oceanic > Photic zone | place: Costa Rica: the Eastern...
ACATCTTGCGCAAGGGCCTTTTGCATGGCGCGCATGCCGGGATTTTCTGCGTGTGCCGCCTCAATGGCTTCAATCTCCTCTCGGGACATCAGGGTGAAGATGCGCAGGTAACGCGCGGCATCTTCATCGGCCGCATTGATCCAGTACTGGTAAAACTTGTAGGCCGAGGTGCGGTTTTTATCGAGCCACACGTTGCCGCCTTCACTCTTTCCAAATTTGGACCCATCGGCCTTGGTGATGAGCGGAGCGGTGATGGCAAAGGCTTGGTCGCTTCCTTTGCGGCGAATGAGCTCGGTGCCGGTGACGATGTTGCCCCACTGGTCGCTGCCGCCCATTTGGACTTTCACGCCGTGTTCTCTCCACAGGTAATAGAAGTCGTAGCCCTGCACCAACTGGTAGGTGAATTCCGTGAAGCTCATGCCGCTTTCGAGGCGATTCTTCACGCTGTCCTTCGACATCATGTAGTTGACCGTGATGTGCTTTCCCACGTCACGGATGAAGTCGAGAAACCCAAAGTCCTTGAACCAGTCGTAATTGTTGACCACGCTCGCCGCATTGCCCCCCTCGAAGTCCAAAAACTTCTCCAGTTGCGCCCGCTGACACGCGAGGTTGTGTTGCAACACGTCGAGGTCGAGGAACTGACGCTCTGCCGTCTTTCCGCTGGGATCGCCCACCATACCTGTGGCGCCACCCACGAGTGCGACGGGTGTGTGCCCAGCCCGCTGCCAATGAACGAGCAACATGATGGGGACGAGGTTTCCGATGTGGAGGCTGTCGGCTGTCGGATCAAAGCCCACATAGGCCTTGACACGCTCCTGTTCCATCAATTCCTCGGTGCCGGGCATGATGTCATGCAGCAGCCCGCGCCATTTCAGTTCTTCGATCAACGACATGGGGGCAAAGATAACGCCCGTTAAAGGTAAGGGAGGAGCTTTTCGAGTGCGGCGCTTCGGCTTCCCTTCACCAGAATCTGTCGTCCTTCAGATGGGCTAGATTGCAGGTGGGCCACCAACGCGTCGCGGTCACTGAAGTGCATCCAATCCTTGTGGCCTCCGGCGTCGTGAATGCGTCCAAACCACTGCCCGATACTCCACAGTTCCAGACCCTGTGCGCGGCACATGTCGACCACTTCCCGGTGCGCCCCTTCGCTGGCGTCGCCCAATTCAGCCATGTCGCCCAAGATGACCAAAGGCTTGTCATGCCCGCGCGATGCAAAATCGTTCAGGGCATGGGTCATGCTGGAAGGATTGGCATTGTAGGCGTCGAGGATGACCCAGTTGTGCGCGGTCTTGACCGATTGCGACCGGTGGTTGGAGGGTACGTAGTTGGACAAGGCCTTACAAGCTTCCTCCTTCGACACGTCGAAGTGCGTGCCAATGGCCATGGCGGCCACCACGTTGGGCAAGTTATAGCTGCCCTCGAGGTTCATGGGGATGGATGTGCTTCCTAAAGAGGCGATGCCGCCTCCACCAGGGCGAGAGGACCAGGTCCACTCATGGGTAGGGACCTGGACACGGGAGGGGACCCCTTGGCTGGCCCGCACCACTTTGTCGTCTCCCTGTTGGACGAAGGCCGTGCCATCATGGGCAGCGAGGTGGTCAAACAACTCCTTCTTGCCACGGTACACTCCTTCTGGGCCACCGAATCCTTCGAGGTGGGCAAGGCCGATGTTGGTGATGTAGCCGTGCGTGGGTTCGGCAATGCGGGCGAGGAGGTCGATCTCCTTTTGGTGGTTCGCGCCCATCTCGACCACAACAAATTCGGGTTGTGCAGGGGCGTTGAGCAGCGTCAGTGGCACGCCAATGTGGTTGTTCAGGTTTCCCAGAGTGGCGTGTACGTGGTGTCTAGTGGCCAGCACGTCACGGATGAGTTCTTTGGTGGTGGTTTTGCCGTTGCTTCCTGTCATGGCGAGTACCGGGCACGTCCAGCGCCTACGGTACGCCCTTGCCAAGGTCTGCAAGGCGCCAAGGGTGTCCTCCACGACCGTGACGTTGGCAGCACCTTCCCATTGCCGATCTGAGGTGATGGCATGGGTCGCCCCTTGGTCCAAGGCGTGTTGCACAAAGGCGTTCCCGTCGAAGTTGGCGCCTGTCAGGGCCACAAACATCATTCCCTTAAGCTCAGCCCGGGTGTCGGAGGACACGCCGTCGGAAGCATCTCGGGCCGAAAGCAATCGCAACAGGGTAGGGTCAGAGAGGTCTGTCATGGCGTCTTGACGCAAAGAAAAACCCCACAGCCAAGCTGTGGGGTTCGTTGCATCCAAGTTGTTGACGTGTCCTTGGGGACGTCCTCATTGTCCGCTGAAGGGAACCGGGGTTCCCACGCGGTCCATGGCACATCGGAAGCCGATGGAAGCCGAGCTCTGACGCTCGTCGAGGTAGCGACGTGTGCCTGGAATGAGGTAGTAAGCGCGATCATCCCAACCTCCGCCTTTGTAGACGCGGCTGCGATTGCTGATGAGTGACGAGCCACCAAAGTTGTAAACACGCTTGTCCTTCAGCTGGTCTTCTTCAGCCGACTGTGCGGCGAAGTCAAACGAGCTGTTGCGGTCGCCATCGAGGTAGTCGATGTTGTCTGCAATGCGGTAGTTGGTCCGGTTCAAGTTCTCCTCGAGGGACTCGTTGCGCTTCTGCATTTCACCCGGGAGGGCATCGATGTTGTTGCTAAAGCCCTTGCGCAGGTCGGAGGCGGCGAGTGCATCGCTGTCCACGATAAGGTCCATGGCGTCCTGCATGAGGGTTTGGGCTTCCTCGAAGCGTTGCTGCTTCACGCGCTCTTCTGCTTCGTTGATTTTGGACGTGAGATTGCCCATCAAATCCACGTCTTCTGGCGTGAAAATACCAACGCTGTTGCCTTCTTTCTCATACGTGCCGAGGAATTCCTTGACGCCGGGAATGTTGTAGACCACGTAGTCGTACTTGTCGACAGGTCGTCCCTCCGCATCAAGACGCTTTGTTTGATACACGTTGCCACGGAAGGGGCGGAATTCGTTGTTGTCTTGGATGGACAAGGGACGGTAGACGTCCATCACCCATTCGTTGACATTGCCAGCCATGTTGAACAAGCCGTAGTCGTTGGGGGCGTAAGCGTACACATCGACGGTGATGTCTCCGAAGTCGTCCAAGGCACCTGCGACACCCATGTAATCACCGCGTCCTTTCACGAAGTTGGCGTTGATGCTTCCGTATCCGGCGTTGCGGCTGTCTCCGTTTCGCACGAAGTGTCCGTTCCAAGGGTACGTTTTGCGCTCTGCCACGAGTTCACCCAAGCTGTTGCCGATGAGGCCGAGGGCTGCAAACTCCCACTCGGCTTCTGTAGGAAGGCGGTAGTTGGGCAAGAGCACGCCATCTTCCATGCGGACGTCGCGGAATTCTGCGTTCAAGCTGTAGCTAGGCAGGCCTTCGCGCTCACGCTCGCCCTGGTATTGGCCAGAGAGGTATGTTTCTGTGGTGAAGTGCTCTTCGTCGATTTGGGCATCGGGGTTGTGCAACAAGAGGCCTTCGCGGATGAGGATGCCTTCGTTCACTCGGTCCGTACGCCACTTGCAGAAGTCGTTGGCTTGCAACCAGCTCACACCAACCACCGGGTAATCGCGGTAGGCGGGGTGCCGCAAGTAGAAGTTCACCATGGGCTCGTTGTAGGCCAGCTTGTTTCTCCAAGCCGCCGTGTCGGGCAAGGCGCGCTCCACGATTTCGGGGTAGGAAGAGCCGTAGATGCGTTGCAACCAGGCGAGGTATTCCGTCCAAAAGTGGTTGGTCACCTCGGTTTCGTCCATGTAAAAGGACGACACGGTGGTGCGGCGGGGGATGTTGTCCCACGCGTAGTTCAGGTCGTCATCCACTTGGCCCATGGTGAACGTACCACCTTCCACGAAAATCAGGCCTGGGCCCGTTTCTTGTTCGAAATACGGCGTCCGTTCAAAGCCACCGTTTTCATAGAAGTTGTACGCCCAACCTGTGGCGCCTGAGCGCTCGTAGTAACATCCATTCAAGGTCATGAGACCCATGGCGACTGCGAGCAAGCCGTAAATGTGCTTTTGCGTCATGTTGTGCGGATTCAATTTTCAGGTTTCGAGTAGATGCAGGTTTCTTGCGTCAGAAGGTCGGGCAGGAGACCGTTCTGAATTTGGATCGTTGAGGAGAAGCGAACTTCATGCTCAAGCTCAATTCATGTGCGCCACCCGTGGCTGGTGTCAAGTCCGAGATGGTGATGTCGTAGCTGTATCCGAAGCGCATCAGGGCGGTTTCAACTCCCAAGAGCACAATCAGGGCGTCACGCGTGTCCTCCGAGAAGAAACCTCGGTGCCACACCCCAGCCACGAGGGGCCCTTTGCTGACATACACCCCCAAATTCAATTGTTGGAATTCGCCCTGACGTCGGTACAGCACGTTGGGAGAAATCCAAGCTTCCACTCCTTTGACACTGCGTTGCAAAGGAAGCTTGGCTCCAGCGTGTCCCGTGATTTTCATGGGCAAGCGACTCGTGCCCACCACGAGGCTCTCGTTGGGTTCGTTCAAGTGGTGACCTGCAACGCCGGCGTAGAACTTCTCCGTGAAGGCGAGCAAACCCGCACCGAAGTCCACTTTCTTCACCGTCTCGCCGCGCGGTGTGTCGGCGGTCTCGTAGATGAAACCTCGACGGGGGTCGATCATGTCGCCAAACGTGAGATTGCTCCAATCCAACGCCTTCTGGAAGTAACTCGCTTCAAGCGCCATGCGCAAGGATAGCTTCCGGGTAATGGCTTGTTGGTAGGAGTACATCCCCGTGATTCGGGTGGTGGTCAAGGTGTTTTGGCCCGCTTGGTCGTTCATCAAGACCAACCCCAGTCCGCCTGAAATGGAATTGAAGTGCTGATCGTACCCCACGGCCTGCGTGACAAAAGCGCCACTCATGGAAGGCCACTGATTGCGGTGAGACATCACCACACGAGGCCCGCGTGCTGTGCCTGCAAATGCCGGGTTCAGCAGCAAGGGGTTGGAGTAGAATTGCGAGAATTCTGGGTCTTGTGCGTGGGCATCCTGAGGTGCTACGACGACGACAAGCGCGGCGGTCATCGCGAGGAGCAGAAGGCAGGAGGTCAATTTCGTCATGATCGAACAATGTGTTGAACTCACAATGTTACGGAATTTTGGCGAGGTATGCGAGGTTCGCATGCACTTCGCGTCACGTCCACCGGCGCATGACCCCGAATGGGGGTGCGAGGCACAATATGCCGCACCTTTGTGCGTATGGGTGCTGATGGACATGAGCATCATGGGTTCAATCTTCACTGCGAAAATGCGCGATTCACACATTGAACTTCCCGGGTTTGCGGGGAGGTTGTTCACATCTCAACGTGGGTGGAGGGTGTTTTGGTATGCGGGTTTGGGGTGTTGTTTGTGGCTCTTTGGAGGCCATGGGGGTAGCCATACTTGGGCCCAAACCACCACCGAAGTCATGGACGAAGGGGTGGTGATGCATGTTGATTTGGCATGGGAGATGGAGGACATCCAAACGTTTGTCTCGCGATCAGAGTCCCGTGCTGTGGCGACTTGGCAAACACCGCTTTCTCAGCAATGGCAAGGGGTCGAAGTGCTCGATGTGCAAGAGGAGTGGCTGCCGTTGGAGTGTGAGCTTCACGAGGCATGGACACGCCAATGGCGCAGCCGCACGACCGAGCCTTGGTCGTGGGTGGCTGAGGGGGATGGGTTCCAGACGGTGTTGCGTGGAAGTGGTTCCGTGATTCGTTACAGGCGGGGCGCTTGGGAGCGTTTGTCTTCGTTGAGAGCCATTCTTGGGGCGTCGCCGGTTGGATTCAATCGGGTGACAAGAAACTGGCCCCAGGAAAGCGTTCGGGCTACGGGGACTTGGCATGTCTTCGCCACCACGGAAGAGGGCGTGCACTGCTTGGGGTACGATGAGCTCATCGCCTCCGGGGTCGATCCTGGGGCCATTGACCCCGCGAAACTCCGTTTGTTCGGTCGAGGTGGGCGACACCTGCCGCTGGACAACGACGCGGAACGGCCGTTGGACGTTCCCCAACAGCATGTAGTGCTGCGGGGATTGGAGGACGGGTCGTTTGACCCAGGCGACGAGATGTGCTGGCATGCCAGCTCACACGAAACGTGGGCGTGGACCGAGGACGATGGGTGGACGCATGAAGCGGCGCTGTGGGGAGACACGGCGAAGTGGTTCTTGCGCATGGACGGCCCGGACTCGCTTCCGTTGACGGACATGGCGTTTGCAGCGCCCTGGACGGGGGGTGTGGACGAGGTTCGCACCCAACACGTCGCGTATGGCGTCCGTGAAGATCACGAGGTGAATTTGATCCGCTCAGGCCGAAATTGGTTTGGAGACCGGCTTTCCGCGCTTGGGGCCAATACGGCCACGTGGAACATCCCCCTCAACCACGCCGTCTTGGGTACGCCTGCGACAGTGCGTTTTGGGGCCGCCATGCGCAGCGTGGGTACGGGCAGTGCCTCCCAATTGAACTGCGAATTCGAAGGCCAGTCGGTCACCCTCACGGACAACTTGCTTTCCCCGTCTTCGCTGCTCTATGCCCGCTACGTGGGAGGTGAGTTGACGGCGCCACTGACCCTCGAGGAGATTCAAGTGTTGGCAACGTTCACCCCGGGGACCGACGACAGCAATGCGTGGATCGATTTTTTGACCTACCAGGCCGCCCAGAATTTGGTCTATACCTCAGGTCAAATGCACATCAACGGCCTTCCACTCGACGCGGAAGGAAACCCCGTGACCGGTGCGGAATACGTCTTGGGCGGCAACGCCCCTGACGAGGTGTGGGATGTGACGGACCCGCTCGAGGTCAAGCGTGTGGCCACCACCAATGCCAATGGCAGCACCGTATGGCAAGATGCTGTGGGAGATGCGCCGAAGCGTTATGCCGCCTTCCGTTGGTCTTCTGTGCTGAGGCCTGAAGCAATCGGATTGGTGGGCAACAGCAACGTACACGGGCTTGGCGAAGTGGACAACGTGATCGTCACGGTTCCTGGATTGGTGGAGGCCGCCGACTCGTTGGCCAGCCTGCACGCGGCGAGGGGATTGCGCGTGGCGGTGGTGCCTCAACAAGACGTGTTCGATGCATTCAGTTCAGGCGTGGCGGATCCCACCGCCGTCAAGATGCTCATGATGATGCTCACCGACCGCGCGGCCCAAAGCGACGGAGCCATTCAGCCACCGCGGTATTTGACCTTGATGGGCGATGCCTCCTACGAAAACCGCAATGTGCAGGGCAACGGCGCGATGATTGTGGGCCATTACTCTTCGGAATCTCTGCAAACGACGACCAGCTACATCTCCGACGATTACTTCGCCTTGGTGGCAGAGGGACAGGGCGAAAAACCGGAGGAATTGCTTCAACTGGGGGTGGGGCGCATTCCGGCGTCGGATTTGGCTTCAGCCATGGCGGTGGTGGGGAAAGTGGCGACGTACATGGGGGTGGACGAAGGGGCGATCGACGCGGCCTCGTGTCTGGATCCCAACGGCACGAGCACTTACGGGCCGTGGCGCAACAGGGTGTTGTTTGTCTCAGACGACCAGGATGGCAACAACCAAGATGGCCACCGGTATATGGAAAACAGCGAGGAGCACAGCAACACCATTCGCGCCAACCACAATGAATACGACGTGGTCAAAGTGTATCCGGATGCCTATGTCCAAACCAACACCCCAGGCGGGGAGCGGTACGACGATGCCACGGCCGAGATCGCGCGGCGCGTGGACGAAGGCGCCCTGATTGTGAATTACATCGGTCACGGCGGAGAACGCGGGTGGGCCCACGAACGCATTTTGAACTTGGAGACGATTCAGGCTTGGACCAACCTGCGGCGTCTGCCGGTGTTCATGACCGCCACCTGCGAATTGTTCCGCTACGACGATCCTGACACTTACTCGGCGGGAGAAGCCATTTTGTTCAACCCCCAAGGGGGAGGCGTGGCGTTGCTCACCACGACCCGCACGGTGTACAGCTCGGGCAACCAGCAAGTGAATCGCGCTTTTTTTGAGACGGCGCTGGACGATGCGCAGGGGCGCTGTTTGGGGGACATCTATCGCGACACGAAGAACTCAGACCAAATCACGTCCCACACCAACAGCCGCAACTTCAGTTTGATGGGCGATCCGGCGCTCGAGCTGGCCTACCCCTCCGAGCGTGTGTACTTCACGCAGGTGCCCGACACCATGCGTTCGCTCGACGAAGTGGTCGTCCGTGGGTACATCGGAAACGCGCAAGGCGACACACTCACGGTCTTCAACGGGGTAGTGGTGCCCACGGTGTTTGACAAACGTGCCTCGGTCACGACGCTGGACAACGACGCCAGTGAAGGGCCGTTCACCTACGAGGTGTTCCAAAACATCTTGCACAAGGGTTTGGCCTCCGTGGTGGACGGAGAATTTGAATTCCGATTCATTGTGCCACGGGATTTGAATTATGCGTACGGACCAGGTCGAATCAGTTGCTACGCCTTGTCGAACGACACCGATGCCCATGGTTACACGGAAGATTTCATCATTGGAGGCACCTCGGACAACCCCACGCTCGACGACGAGGGCCCTATGGTTGACTTGTTCATGAATGACACGTTGTTCAAGGCAGGGGATGTGGTCCACGAAGACCCATGGCTGTTCGCCCGCATTTTTGACGCCAGCGGGATCAACACCTCGGGCAACGGCATCGGCCACGACGCCAAGGCCATCTTGGATGGAGATGCGAGTCGCCCCTTTGTGCTGAACGAGTACTTCGTCTCAGATTTGGACACCTACCAGCGCGGGAGCATTCGCTTCCCATTCCAAAACTTGAGCGAAGGCGAGCACCACTTGGAGCTGAAGGTGTGGGATGTGGCCAACAACAGTGCATCCGCCCAAACCCACTTCGTCGTCGCCTCTTCGCTCGAAGTCGCCTTGTTGGAAGTGCTGGCCTATCCCAATCCCGCCCATGAACAAGTGACGTTCCGCATGTCGGGCAACCAGGCCTGCCGACAGTCCAAGGTGACGCTGGCGGTGCACAACGTCCAAGGCCAGCGTGTCCACGAGCAGACGTTTGAAGGCGAGGTCTTGGGCTTCCGAGACGATGTGATGACCTGGGATTTGAAACCTTCTTCCGGAGGGCGCGTACCCCCAGGGGTGTATGTGTTCCGCGTGACGTGGGAAAACGAATTTGGCCAAGCCGCACAATACGCGGACAAGTTGGTCGTTCTTCGACCCCAATGACACCAAGGACCGATGATTAACTTTGGCAGCTCTACGATGAAGCAACTCCTCAATACCACCGCGATTGCGATTGCGGTTTTGACCCTTTGGTCCCCCTCAAAGACGTGGGGCCAAATTGTGGAAGAAGACCCCACGCAGCTGCTCCAGCTGAACACCATCACCACGGCGGTGCCATTTTTGATGATTGCGCCCGACTCGCGTTCCGGGGCGATGGGTGATGTGGGTGTTGCGTTGTCTCCCGACGCCAACAGCATGCACTGGAATCCCGCCAAGATGGCGTTTACGGAGAACGAGGTGGAAATGAGTTTGAGTTACGCCCCTTGGTTGCGCGCCTTGGTGGACGACATGAATTTGGCGTACGTCAGTTCGGTGCGTCGCTTGAATAAGCGTCAGGCATACGGGGTGGCACTTCGCTACTTCAGCCTCGGCAACATCACCTTCACCGACGAAGTTGGCACCACGATCCGCGACTTCCAGCCTGCGGAGCTCAGCCTCGACGGCGGCTTTTCTCAGAAGTTTTCAGACCGCTTCAGTGGCGGTTTCTCGGCTCGATTCATCCACAGCAACTTGACGGGAGGGACAGCTGTGCAGGGCGCGGAAAGCCGTCCCGGCATTTCGGTTTCGGCCGACCTGAGTATGTACTACGTGAACGACCAGGCAGATTGGGGTGAGAAGGACGGCACGTTCAGCATGGGCTTGAACATGAGCAATCTCGGGGCAAAGATGTCCTACACCGAGACGGCTGCGCGTGATTTCATCCCGAGCAACCTTCGCATTGGTGCGGCATACGAAACCGAGTTGGACGAGTACAACAGTTTGACTGTCGCGTTGGACGCCAACAAATTGTTGGTGCCCACGCAGCCTGTCTACGCCTTGGAAGACCCCTCCCAAATCATCAGTGGCATGGACCCCAACGTGGGTGTCGCCACAGGCATCGTTCAGAGCTTTTATGATGCCCCGGGCATCGTGACCTTCGACAGCGAAGGCACGGCCTCTGTGCTCGAGGGAAGTCGTTTACGCGAGGAGTTGCGCGAGGTGAATTTGGGTGCGGGACTGGAGTACAATTTCGCGGATGTTTTTGCCTTCCGCACGGGGTACTTCTTTGAGCACTTCAGCAAGGGCAATCGCCAGTTTGTGACGTTGGGGGCAGGCGTGAAGTACACCGTGTTCACGGTGGACCTCAGCTACCTCATCAGCACCACCCAGCAGAATCCATTGGCCAACACCCTTCGCTTCTCGCTCAGGTTGCAGTTCTCGGATTTGGCCGACTACATCAACGGCGACGAATGAGCTTGCGCATCGGTTACGGCTACGACGTTCACCAGCTGGCCGAAGGCGAGGAACTCGTCATTGGCGGCCTGACCATTCCGCATCACAAAGGATCGGTGGGCCACAGCGACGCCGACGTGCTGCTCCACGTCATCTGTGACGCCATGTTGGGCGCACTTGCCTTGGGAGACATCGGTACGCACTTTCCCGACACGGACCCTGCATATAAAGGCATCGACAGCAAAATCTTGTTGAGGGACACGTGGAAGATGGTCCAAGCGCAAGGCTATGGATTGGCCAACCTTGATTCCACGGTGTGCTTGCAGCAGCCCAAACTCAAGCCGCACATCCCCGCAATGCGTCAGTGCATTGCAGACACCTTGGGTGTCGATGTGGGACAGGTGGGCATCAAAGCCACCACCACTGAAAAGCTTGGATTTGTGGGGTTAGAGCAGGGCGTGAGCGCGCATGCTGTGGTCCTTCTGCAAGCGCAATGATTCCCTCCAATCAGGGCTGAAGTTCCTCGAAGTGACCGGGCTCTTGGTCCGCAGAGAAGTGAATCTTCAAGTTGGCGGTGTCCCGAAGCAAATCCACTTTGCCAATCTCCAAGTGAACAATCTTGACGCCCGTGCGCTGCTCAAGGTCGGCTATGAGCTCGTGACGACGTCCTTCGTGCAACAAGTCGATGCGGTCGTAAATGACCATTTTGGTCGCCAGGTGCTCCACAAACCACAGCCGTTCCAAGGCGTACGACAGGGCCCAAATCAACACGTTGGCCAGGGCAATCTCGAGCCATGAAGCCGCCAGCGGGGCCAAGGCATTGATGACCGCCAATGTGATGACAATGAACAAGTACGTCATTTCCCGAATCGGGATGGCGTTGGTTCGGTAGCGAATGATGCCGAAAATGGCGAACAGGCCCAAGGCAAACGCCAAATCGATTTCCACACCAGCCAGAAGGCGGCACAACAAAAACACGGCCGTGGACACCAGCATGAACGTGAACACAAAGTCGCGTCGCTTCGCGGCCATGTGGTAAATCAAGCGGACCACAACAAGTGAGGACAAGAGGTTGAGCGCAAATAGGCCGAGGAGGGATTCCCAGCCAGGGCTCAAGAAGGCGGCATTGAAGATCGTAGACAAGGATGCGGTCATCTCAGAATGGATTGCGGCGCGAAGGTCGGGTTTGCAGCGTAATGTTCGGCGCGCGCCAGGTCACGCAGCGCTGAACGGTAGCCTCGGAAGTTGCGCTCCGGGGCAAGATGGGCTTGGCCCAGCACAAATTTGGACAGGCGTAAGGGGCGTCCCAGAGGGCCGCGTCGGCCTTCCTGCCCGCGGATGGCCTGGATGAGTTCGCCTTGGTGGTTGACGTTGCTCTGTTTCCACTCCACCACAGCCAAATGCGGCGTGGGCTTCACCCACGGGTGGTCTGCACCACCCTTCGTTGCCGGCACTTTGAATTCAAGGTCCTGGTCGAAGGTGATGCGTTCACCCTGGCCCACGTGAACCAAGGTGAAGCGTTCAAAGGAGCTCTGCAACGTGGGTGCCAATGCGCTGGCATTGGGGAGGTGTTGACTGAGGAAGTCGAATTCCTCTTTGGTCAGAGGAGCGTCCCATGCCCCTTGGCGCACAATGCGGTGCTTGAAGGTCTTGCTGTGCACGTCGCGCAACTTCACCTCCAAGAAAGCCACACCGGTGTTGGCATATTGGCGAACGCGCACTTTGTGCCGGATGTTTTTGCCACGGGTGTGGTCCTCCAAACAAGTCCCTTCCGGCGTGTCGAAGTAGAGGTTGTTGTAGACCGTGGAGACGTGGTCTTGGATGGAAAGAACACAGTGTTCGTCCAGCTCTCGGACGAGGTTTTCCAGCCATGCCAAGGGCACCACGTACTTGGAGTCGAAGCGGTCCATCAGCGCCACGGCGTCAATGGCCTCCAGTCCAAGGAGACTTCGGCTCTGAAGAAGTTGATGGAGTTGAGGAGACAAATCGCAGGTTTGGTGTGGCGCCCGGGCAGCGGCCGTGAAGGTACAACGCGCTTTGCAAGGCGTTCGTTGCGCGGGGCTCTTTTGGTTGGTATCGAAAGGTGTGCTTGAAATGGTGTACTTTGTACACAATATTAGATGGTGCTAGGCTCGTGACCTTGGTCCGGCGAACGGGTGAGGCGGAACGCTATATTTGAACGTTAATCCAAACGCGATGGCAACTTCACAACCTACAGCGACTGCAGCTCCCAAGAAGCCTGCAAAAGCAGGACGTAAGCCCGCTGCCAAGAAGTCAGCAAAGGGCCTGAACAAAGACACATATACGCGCTGGTTTCGCGAGATGTACCTCATGCGAAAGTTTGAGGAACGCTGCGGTCAGCTGTACATCCAACAAAAATTTGGTGGCTTTTGTCACTTGTACATTGGACAAGAAGCCGTGCTATCCGGCATGCGTGAGGCCATCCGTCCCACGGATCGTGTGATCACGGCGTACCGCGACCACGCTCACCCCCTCGTGTTGGGCACCGATCCCAAGCACGTCATGGCCGAGATGTTCGGCAAGAAGACAGGGACGAGCAAAGGCAAGGGCGGTTCGATGCACATGTTTGACAAGGAGCGCAACCTCTTTGGAGGACACGGCATCGTTGGGGGCCAAATCGGCCTCGGTGCAGGCATTGCTTTCGCGGATAAGTACCGCAAGGAGGATCACGTGACCGTGTGCTTCATGGGGGACGGCGCGGCGCGTCAAGGCATGCTGCACGAGACCTTCAACATGGCCATGACCTGGAAGCTCCCTGTGATTTTCATCATTGAGAACAACCAGTACGCCATGGGCACTTCGGTCGAGCGCACGTCCAACGTGACCGACCTAGAGACGCTCGGTGCGAGCTACAAAATGCCTTCGGAGACTGTCGACGGCATGAGCCCTGAGGCCGTCCGTGACGCCATCGCCGAAGCTGCGGAGCGCGGCAGGAAAGGCGAGGGCCCCACACTTTTGGACATCCAGACGTACCGCTACAAGGGCCACTCCATGAGTGACCCCCAGAAGTACCGCACCAAGAACGAGGTGGCCAGCTACGTGGAGCGGGATCCCATCGCGCACGTCCGCGGGGTCATCCTCGAGAACAAGTGGAACACAGAAGAGGAGCTCAAGGCCGTCGAAAAAGAGGTCAAGGCTCAAGTGGAGGAAGCCATCAAGTTTGCGGAGGAAAGCCCGCTTCCAGACGCTTCAGAGCTCTACGAGGACGTCTACATGCAATCTGATTACCCCTTTGTGAACGACTGATATGGCTGAAATCATTCGCATGCCCAAACTGAGCGACACCATGACCGAAGGAGTCGTCGCTGAGTGGCACAAAAACATTGGTGACGAGGTGGAAAGCGGCGAGTTGCTCGCTGAAATCGAAACCGACAAAGCCACCATGGAGTTTGAGTCTTTCCAGGATGGCGTCTTGCTTCACATTGGTGTGGAGAAAGGAGGTACCGCTCCTGTGGACAGCGTGCTCTGCGTGCTCGGAGAGAAGGGTGAGGACATCGCCGAGTTGCTCGCTTCTGCAGAGGCTGAGGCCCCGGCAGCGGAAGCACCCGCTGCACCTGCTCCAGCACCGGCCCCAGCCCCAGCACCCGAACCGGCTCCCGCACCCGCAGTGGCACCTGCCCCTGCAGCGCAAGCGGCATCAGCCCCAGCTCCCGCTGTGGCGAACGGCCGCGTGAAAGCTTCTCCATTGGCCAAGCGTTTGGCCGAGGAGCGCGGACTGAGCTTGGGATTGATTCCAGGTTCAGGTGAAGGCGGCCGCATCGTCAAGCGCGACGTCGAAGCCTTTGTGGGCGGAGGCGCGAGCGCTGCCACCGCAGTGGAACGCTTCACGGAAGTGGGTGTTTCGCAGATGCGGAAGACCATTGCCCGCCGTTTGGCCGAGAGCAAATTCACCGCGCCTCACTTCTACCTCAGCCTGACCATTGACATGGACGCCGCCATGGTGGCTCGCAAAGCCATCAACGACCGCGGACCTCATCGCGTGAGCTTCAACGACATGGTCGTGAAGGCTGTGGCGATGGCGCTCAAGAACCACCCTGCTGTGAACAGCAGTTGGTTGGAGGACCGCATTCGCTACAACGAGCACGTCCACATTGGCGTGGCTGTTGCGGTTGAAGACGGCTTGCTCGTGCCCGTGGTGCGCCACGCGAACGTGAAGTCGTTCGGGGAAATTGGCGTGGAAGTGCGCGAGTTTGCCCAAAAAGCGAAAGACAAAAAGCTCCAGCCGAGCGATTGGGAAGGCAACACCTTCACGATTTCGAACCTCGGCATGTTTGGCATCGACGAGTTCACGGCCATCATCAACCCGCCCGATGCGTGCATCCTCGCAGTGGGCGGCATCCAGGCGGTGCCTGTGGTGCGCGACGGTGCCGTGGTGCCCGGCCACACCATGAAGGTGACCTTGAGCTGCGACCACCGCGTGGTGGATGGTGCGACCGGTGCGGCCTTCTTGAACGAAGTCAAGCAAAACTTGGAGAATCCCGTCTTGATGTTGGTCTGACGGGGGAAGGGACGTAGCTTGCCGTGACCATGGCCGAGGTGCTCCCATCCACTCCTGTAGAATTTCTCAAAGGCGTCGGGCCCAAACGGTCCGACGCGCTTGTTTCTGAGCTGGGCATTCGGACGTGCATGGACCTGCTCCTGCACCTGCCGTTTCGGTACGAAGACCGCAGCCAGTTTCACCGCATCGCGGACATTCAGGGTGAGCACACCGCTGTCCAAATGCGGGGCGTGATCACCCAAGCCAAAGAGGTACGTGGCGCCCGAGGCAGCCGACTCATCGCGGTGTTTGATGACGGTGAATCGACGATGGAGCTTCAGTGGTTCCGTGGAGCTCAGTGGATTCTGCGAAGTCTGCCGGTGCAGAAGCAGGTCGTCATTTACGGCAAACCCAATTTGTACAAAGGCAAATGGAACATCTCCCACCCAGAGGTGGAACTGTTGTCCCACTTTGAGACGAGGAAGGGAGATGGGCTGCATCCCGTGTACTCCAGCACGGAGAAACTCGGCCGTCAGGGCCTGCACAGCCAGGGCCTGGCCAAGTTGATTCGCAATGTGGCCGCCGCGGTTGAGCCGGCCATGACGGAGACGCTGCCCGAACGTGTGTTGCGAGAAATGAAGTTGATGGGACGGGCGGAGGCCCTCAGCACCGTGCATGCCCCATCCACGCCTCAAGAAGCGGAACGGGCGCAAACCCGCCTTCGCTTTGAAGAGCTCTTTCTCTTGCAGTTGACCCTGCTCCAGCACAAGAAGACCGTGACCGAGGACATGCCCGGGGTAAGGTTTGCGGAGGTCGGGGACGCCTTCAACACGTTTTACCACGACCGGCTCCCTTTCGAGTTGACCGATGCCCAAAAACGCGTCCTCCGCGAGATCCGCGGCGACCTCAACACGGGCTGGCACATGAATCGGTTGTTGCAAGGAGACGTGGGAAGTGGCAAGACGGTGGTGGCGCTGCTCACTGCCCTGCTCGCCAAAGACAACGGCCACCAGGCGGCCATCATGGCCCCGACGGAAATCCTTGCCCAGCAGCACCTCGAAGGTCTGAGAGAAATGCTGGGCCCGATGGATGTTCGTGTGGAACTGCTCACGGGGTCGGTCAAAGGCGCCGCCCGCAAAACCATCTTGGAAGACCTCAAGACGGGGGACATTGACATCTTGGTGGGCACGCATGCCTTGATTGAACCGACCGTGGTCTTTGACCGGTTGGGACTCGCGGTCATTGACGAGCAGCATCGGTTTGGGGTGGCCCAGCGCGCCAAGCTTTGGAAGAAGGCCAAGGTGGCTCCCCACATCTTGGTGATGACGGCCACGCCGATCCCGCGCACGCTCGCCATGACGGCCTACGGCGACCTTGACGCCAGCATTTTGGACGAATTGCCTCCGGGGCGGAAACCCATCCAAACGGTCCACCGCACCGATGCCGCCCGACTCGGGGTGTTCCAATTTTTGGAAGACCAAATCGCCGAGGGCAGACAGA
>Ga0163111_10001084_pt1 | contig 16450 bp, 15 predicted proteins | sample CRUFie1St18metaG_FD_109645 | JGI IMG/M metagenome (GOLD analysis project Ga0163111, IMG submission 109645) | Marine microbial communities from the Costa Rica Dome - CRUD Field 142mm St18 metaG | ecosystem: Environmental > Aquatic > Marine > Oceanic > Photic zone | place: Costa Rica: the Eastern...
ATGGAGATTTGAGATGCCAGTAAACGAACAAGTCTGGATCGTTGATGATGACAGCTCGATTCGGTGGGTCATGGAAAAAGCGCTCACACGCGCCGGGCTGAACTGTCGTGCTTTCGAGTCAGGTGACGCCGTTATTGATGCACTGGAGAGCGATGCGCCCATCGTAGTAGTCAGCGACATCCGTATGCCCGGCATGGACGGTATCGCCTTGCTATCTCAGATCAAGGCGCGACAACCCGACCTGCCCGTCATCATCACGACCGCGCACTCCGATCTCGACAGCGCAGTCAACGCCTATGAGGAGGGCGCCTTCGAGTACCTACCCAAGCCCTTCGATATCGACGAAATGGTGGCCACCGTGACACGGGCCCAATCCCAGCAGGCACAAAACATCAAAGAGGCAGAGGATGCGGGTGACCGGCGAACTACTGAAATCATTGGCAATGCACCTGCTATGCAAGAGGTTTTTCGAGCTATCGGGCGCCTTGCGCAAAGCCACATCACGGTATTGATCAATGGTGAGTCAGGCACCGGTAAAGAACTGGTCGCTCGCGCACTGCACCGTCACAGCCCTCGGGCGAACAGCGCTTTTGTCGCACTCAATATGGCTGCCATCCCTCAGGAACTGATGGAGTCAGAATTATTCGGGCATGAGAAAGGTGCCTTTACAGGCGCCAACAACCGGCGGGAGGGACGATTCGAGCAGGCACGCGGCGGCACGCTATTTCTCGACGAAATAGGCGACATGCCGGCGGCTACTCAGACGCGACTCCTGCGCGTGCTCCAAGACGGGGAATTTTTTCGAGTGGGTGGCGTCGACTCCATCAAGGCCGATGTACGCATCATTGCCGCAACTCACCAAAAGCTGGAGTCGCTGGTCGAATCGGGTGCATTTCGTGAAGATCTGTTCCATCGACTCAACGTCATCCGCATTCACGTGCCAAGATTGTCCGAGCGCCGCGAGGACATTCCACAGTTGCTAACACATTTTCTTACTGCGGCAGGCAACGAGCTGGGCGTCGAGGCCAAGGTCTTGTCTGAGGACGCACTGAATGTGCTCACGCAGTTACCTTGGCCGGGCAACGTCAGACAACTCGAAAATACCTGCCGGTGGCTGACGGTTATGGCTGCGGGGCGTGAGGTAGTCCTGTCGGACTTACCGCCCGAGCTACTGCAACAACAGAGCGCTAAAACTAACAGTCAATCTGAAACGTGGCACGAACAACTGGCGGGCTGGGCCAACAAGGCATTGTCCGACGGGCAATCCAATGTGCTGCGGCAGGCGCTACCGCTTTTTGAATCGATCATGATTGAGGCTGCACTCAACCACACTGGTGGCCGAAAAGCCGAGGCGGCAGAGTTGCTCGGGTGGGGCCGTAACACCCTCACACGAAAGCTTAAAGACCTGAACTTACCGGCCGCGTAAACGCGGCCGCTGTATTCTTAGTGCGTCGCACCTTCTGAGGGTAAGGTTGCATCTCCCGCCTCGGCAGCCTGTTGCGCAACGGCTTGACGAAACAGTGCATCAAAATTCACAGGCGCAATCATCAGAGCGGGGAAGCCTCCCTTTACCACGAGGCTATCAATAGCTTCCCGCGCGTATGGGAACAAAATAGTCGGGGCAACTGTAGCGAGTAGCTGCCGCAGAGAGTCTCCTTCGATGCCGGAGACAAAGAAAATACCGGCTTGCTGCACCTCAACCAAGAAAGCGGTCTGCTCTTCGAGCTTGGCAGTGATCGTGAGTGTCAGCACAACCTCGTGGTTGCCCTCTTCATCTACGCGACTGCTTTTAGTGTTCAAGTCCACATTGACTGCGGGTTTCCACTCTTGACGGAACACGTTGGGGGCAATAGGTGACTCAAAGGAAATGTCCTTTGTATAAATCCGCTGCGTAACAAACTGCTGCTGAGCTTGTTCTTCCTGAGCGGCTGCGGTTCCTTCTTCAGCCATGCTGACACTCCTTCCTTTTAAAAAATCGCTGTGGCGGAAGCCGTTACTCGAGCAGCGGGTCCAATCCGCCTGAACGCTCGAGACCAATGAGCTGGTCACATCCACCAATATGTTGCTCTTTTATCCAGATCTGCGGCACGGAGGTTGCGCCTGCCCGCTCAGCCATTTGCTGCCGCGCAACCGGGTCGCCGTCCACAGGTATTTCGTCATACTGAACTCCTTTTCGGTCCAGCAACGCTTTCGCGCGAATGCAAAACGGGCACCAACGCGTGGTGTAAATCGAGACGTTACTCATTCGCTAACGACCGGAAGCTTTTGCGCGTCCCACTCCATCATGCCGCCTGAGAGCTTCTGTGCGCGACTGAACCCCTGCGCTCTGAGCGCCTTGGTCGCTGGGCCTGCTGACTGCCCCATTTTACACACGACTACGACGGGTTTATCGCGGTATTTTTCCAATTCATTACCGCGTTTCGCCAGTGCGGCAGCGGGTATGTGCACCGCCTCAGTAATGTGGCCTCGGGCAAAGTCGGCGGCGTCACGAATATCGAGAAAGACGCCCCCGTCACTGTTGATCAGCTGAACGGCTTCGTTAATCGAGAGCGCCGGACCTGCTTTACGACCCTCATGGAGCACCAGCATGGTCAGCGTAGTCGCCAATGCGGCCACTAAAATCCACTGTTGCCCGAGAAACTGAAAGACCAGGTCTAACGACACGCTTTTTGCCCCACCGTAACCCGCAGAGCGGGTTTCTCATCATTGTATCGCCGGAGAGTCGGAGGCTGAGGGGGACTGTGCGTCACCTCCGCTCCACGGCGCGGGCGCAAAGTATATCGGTTCAACTTCAGCGCCTCCAGTCAGAGCAGACAATGCTACAACGCTCAAACACTCGGACTTGCCCACGAGTTGTCTCCGCCGAGATAACGACACGGGACCGCTGGACCGTTGCGTAACCTGCCTCCATAAACGTGCCCTCGTGGGCACGCCGCGCTACAATTACCGCTCTGGGATTCCGAGCCTGTCACCCGTGTCATCAAAGCGACGCACAACACTACTGGTCATACTCGACGGTTTTGGTCATCGCACCGCTACCGAGGACAACGCTATCCGCGCGGCGCAGACGCCCAACCTCGACAGACTATGGCGCGATGCGTCTCACACTCTTGTCTCAGGCTCAGGCCTCGATGTTGGCTTGCCCGAGGGGCAGATGGGCAATTCGGAAGTGGGTCATATGAGCTTGGGTGCCGGGCGCATTGTTTATCAATCGATCACCCGCATCGATCAAGCTATCGCTAGCGGAGACTTTGCAACAAACACTGCTTACTTGAGTGCGATTGATGCCGCCATCGACGCCGGTAAAGCCATCCATATCATGGGCTTATTATCTTCGGGAGGCGTGCATAGTCACGAAGCACATTTATATGCCGCACTTCAGTTGGCCGCCGAGCGGGGCGCTACAGAACTGTACCTGCATGCTTTTCTCGATGGTCGCGATACGCCCCCGCGTAGCGCTGAACCCTCATTGGCCCGCGCAGAGGCCACATTGAGTGCTTTGGGTGTCGGCCGAATTGCCTCGGTGCATGGCCGGTACTGGGCGATGGATCGAGACAATCGTTGGGATCGCATCGAGAAAAGCCACGCTCTCCTGACACAGGGTACTGCCGAGCATCATGCGGATGCCGCGGCGGAGGCGCTCGCAGCAGCCTACGCTAGAGGTGAAGATGACGAATTCGTGGCACCAACTGGCATCGGTGACCCTGCCCTCATCGGAAACGGGGATGCCGTATTGTTCATGAACTTTCGCGCGGATCGAGCGCGACAACTGTCTCAAGCATTGGTAGACCCGGCCTTTACGGGATTTGCCCGCCACGCTGCACCAGACATCCGTTTGGTCGCAACCACCGAGTATGCCGCGAGCCTGCCCTGCCCGGTCGCATTCCCACCCGCCAAGCTAGAAGACAGTCTGGGAGAAGTCTTGGCCAACCGTGGCAAGACGCAGCTGCGCATTGCCGAAACTGAGAAATATGCGCACGTCACCTTTTTTTTCAGCGGCGGACGGGAAGCCTCTTTCGCGGGAGAAACGCGAACGCTCATCCCTTCACCCGATGTTGCCACCTACGATGAACAGCCGGAGATGAGTGCTCGCGAGGTGACCGACGCATTGGTGAATGCGATTGAGTCAGGTAGCTATGATTTCATCGTTGTGAACTATGCAAACGGCGATATGGTTGGCCACACCGGGCAGTTTGACGCAGCGGTGACAGCAGTTGAGACCCTGGACGAGTGTATCGGTCGTATCGAACAAGCGCTGCTGACACAGGGTGGGGAAGGACTGATTACCGCAGATCACGGCAACTGTGAGCAGATGCGTGATTATAAAAACAATCAGCCGCATACGCAGCACACTACCGAGCCCGTCCCCCTGATTTATCTCGGCGACAAGCAGAGAGAACTCGATGCCAACGGCGGCATCTTGGCGGATGTCGCGCCAACCGTTCTGGCCTTGATGGACATTGATGCGCCCGCCGCCATGTCAGGGCGCAGCCTACTGACTTCCTGATCGTCGATGGTTGCAGGCCTGTGCAGACACCATCGCACCCTGCTGGCACTTTTCATCGCGACCACACTATTGATACCGGTCGGTTATGCGACAGCCGATATCGATGAAACTGGCGAGCAACTATCTAGGCTGAAATCTGACATTGTTGCCATTCAATCTCGCCTGAGCGCCAGCGAGAAGGAGCGCGACACCCTACAGAGCGACCTCCGCGACATCGATCTACAAATCAGCGCCTCGGACATCAAGGCCGCCCAATTAAACGGCGAACGAAGCGCCTTGAAGCAAACGTTACAGACGCTGGAGAAGGAAGGGCTGTCACTTCGCGCTGATCAAGAAGTGCGGGTGCAACTGATCGAACAAAGCATCCAGCATCTGTGGGCGATGCAGCAAGGCGGTGAATTGCGCGTATGGCTGGGGGATCAACCGCCTGAGGACATTGCGCGTCATATGACTTATTTGCAGATTCTGGTGCAAGATCAACAGAACATGATCAACCACTACGAGCAAGGGCTGAGAGACATTGAGCGGAATGTCCAGCGCACTAAGGAAATACACTCGCAACTCGCTGCGCAAGCGGAGGCAGCGCGCGATGCTACAGAGGTGCTGACTGCGCAACGCGCATCGAGACAACGCACCCTGCAAGCCATCAATGCTCAGGTCAGCACCGATGAACAGCAATTGGCGAAACTGAAAGCGGATCAACAGCGCCTGAATCAACTGTTTGAAGAACTGATGAGCGTGACCCCGGCGAAGGCGCCCGCCACTATGCCCTTTGCCGAACTCAAAGGCTTGCTCGCGATGCCCGTTTCAGGGGCACCCTCTAATCGATTTGGTGCACGCCGCAACGCTGACATCCGCTGGCAAGGTTGGATGATCCCCGCTGAGGAAGGTGCCGCTATTCGCGCTGTCCACGCAGGCCAGGTGATCTACGCTGACTGGTTGAGAGGTCAGGGCTTGTTGATCGTGGTAGACCATCAAGACGGCTGGCTAACGCTCTATGCCCAAAATCACACCCTGATGCGACAGGTAGGGGAAAGTGTAATGGCGGGTGAAGTGATCGCCAGAGCCGGCGCCAGTGGTGGTCAAGAGATGGCCGGACTGTACTTTGAGATCCGGCAACAAGGGCAACCTGTCGATCCGGCGCAGTGGATCAGGCGCTGAGCGGAGCGAAAATAATCGGGTACCATTAGTGACCATTCTGCTGTTGGATCCTTTCATGCCCCTTCGTGCCAACGCCCTTGGGTTCCTGCTTGCTCTACTCACATCACTAGCTGCGGTAGCGCAGGAGTCTGCTCAGGAGGCACAACAGGATACCGTTCACGAGGCATACGATCCGCATGGCGATCAGCCTCGTGCTGGTACCGCCGCAGACACCTCCGCGTTACCACTGGAGGAGCTGCAAATGTTCGCCGATGTGTTCAATCAAATTCGTCAGGGTTACGTTGAGTCTGTACCCGACAGCAAGCTCTTCGAGCTGGCCGTGCAGGGCATGCTGTCAGGGTTGGACCCCCATTCGGTATTCCTCAAAGAAAAAGCGTTCGACTCGCTGCAAGAAACGACAAAGGGAGAGTTCAGCGGACTGGGTATCGAGATCGGTCAAAGTCGGGGCTACGTCACAATCATTGCGCCGATCGACGGCTCACCCGCGGAAGCCGCGGGCCTTGAGGCCGGGGATGTCATTCTCAAAATCGACGGCGAATCGGTCCGAGATTTACCCGTCAATAAATCTGTCGAACTGATGCGCGGGCCTACCGGCTCTGAAGTAATTCTGACGATTGGTCGACGCGGTGTCGCAGATCCTTTTGACGTCATCGTCATACGCGACATCATCAAGGTGCCCAGCGTGCGCAGTCGCGAGCTGATGGAAGGGTATTTATGGCTCCGGGCGTCCCAGTTTCAGCGTGATACCGGACAAGAGGCCATCGCAAAAATAGAGTCAGCACTGAGCGAGGGGCCGCTTAAAGGCATTGTCCTCGATTTACGGAATAACCCCGGTGGTGTATTGGGGGCCAGCGTCGACATGGCCGGAGCGTTCCTAGATGGTGGGCTCGTGGTTTACACCGAGGGCCGACACCCCCAATCAAAGGATCGCTTCGACGCCCCACCGGGAGACATGATCAACGAAGTCCCCGTTGTTGTACTCATTAACGGCGGTTCCGCCAGCGCCTCCGAAATCGTGGCCGGTGCACTACAAGATCGACGGCGCGCGGTCATCATGGGTACGCGCAGCTTTGGAAAAGGTTCAGTACAAACCATCCTGCCCGTCACCGATACTCGAGCGGTCAAGCTGACGACGGCGCTGTACTACACACCGAATGGTCGCTCCATTCAGGCAGAAGGCATCGTGCCGGATATTGTTGTTGAACGCGCTGAAGTAAAAAGCGTCGAATCCAATCGACGCACAAAAGAAGCTGACCTTCAGGGCAGTCTGAGCGGTGGCGACCCTGCGGACAGCCAGTCAGAGAGTGAAGCATTAACCGAGCTAAGAAATTCCGACAACCAGCTCTATGAGGCGCTGACCCTGTTGCGCGGCATCAACTTGTTGTCACCTCAACCCGCAACCGAGAGCGAAGCGATGGCAGAGGCGGAGAGTTCGGAAGCGCAGAACACCAAAAGCGGAGAGGCCTAAAGCCTCATTGTGATGCCCTCGCCGGCCATAAAGGCTTTGGCTTCACCAACTGTATACTCGCCGAAGTGAAAGACACTAGCTGCCAGTACCGCGTCCGCACCGCCCAGCGTGACACCGTCTGCGAGGTGTTGGAGTGACCCCACGCCACCTGAGGCGATGACGGGGATATCCACTGCATCAGTAATCGCTCGCGTAATCGTCAGTTCAAAGCCATCTCGCGTCCCATCACGATCCATGCTGGTCAGCAGAATTTCTCCCGCGCCGTATGCAGCCATTTTCATGGCCCACCCCACCGCCTCAATACCGGTAGGCTGTCGGCCGCCATGGGTAAAGAGTTCATAGCGGGATGGCTCGTCCTTGGCCGAAACGAGTTTGACGTCAATCGCCACAACGATGCACTGCGATCCAAAGTGCTCTGCCGCCTCACGCACCAGATCCGGGTTATGGATCGCGGCGGTATTGATACTCACTTTATCGGCACCGGCATTCAGCATGGTCCTAATGTCCGACAGAGCCCGAATGCCACCACCTACGGTCAGCGGGATAAACACTTCCCGGGCGATCTGTTCAACGGTGTGCACAGTGGTGTCTCGGCCTTCATGGCTGGCAGTAATATCGAGAAAGGTGATCTCATCAGCCCCCGCTTCGTTGTAGCGACGCGCAACCTCGACAGGGTCACCCGCGTCTCGTATACCGACGAAATTGACGCCTTTCACCACTCGGCCTTGATCAACGTCCAGGCACGGAATAATGCGTTTCGCGAGCGCCATCAATCACCTCGGAGGAAAGCATCGACCTCGGCCTGAGCGGCAGCGAGATCGAGGGTCCCTTCATAAATTGCCCGACCGGTAATCGCGCCGCAAATACCATTGCGGGCATGGGGCATGAGACCTCTGACATCATCGATATGGCTGATGCCACCTGAGGCAATGACCGGGAGCCCAGATGCTGCCGCCAAGGCCACAGTCGCCTCGACATTGACGCCCTGCATCATGCCGTCCCGATCAATGTCGGTATAAACCACCGCACTGACGCCCGCATCAGCAAAGCGCTGAGCCAGGTCAGTCGCATCGAGCTCGCTTTCACTGGCCCACCCCTCTACCGCGACCTGCCCGCCGCGGGCATCGATGCCGACAATGATGTGACCCGGGAACTGCCAGCAGGCTTCGAGGACAAATTCCGGGTTTTTGGCAGCCATGGTGCCAATGATGGCGAACTGCACACCCGCCTCAAGATAGCGGGCAATGGTGTCCACATTGCGAATACCCCCGCCAATTTGAATGGGTAGATCGGGTAACGCTTTCGTGATTTCCTCGATAATCCCGGCGTTAACAGGCTTTCCTGCAAACGCACCGTCGAGATCAACGATATGCAAGCGCCGCGCACCCTCGGTATGCCACCGCTGAGCCATGGCGACAGGATTGTCAGAAAACACAGTGCTGTCGTCCATATCACCCTGACGCAGCCGCACGCATTGGCCATCCTTAAGGTCAATTGCAGGAATTACGAGCATGTACCGTCCCAACTCAAAAAATTCTTCAGCAGGGTCAAGCCTGCCCTGTGACTTTTCTCTGGATGAAATTGCGTCGCAAAAAGGTTGTCTCGTGCGAGCGCAGCGCAACCCGTCAAGCCGTAGTCGAAGGTGCCGGCCACAACGGCGTGATCTGCAGGCACTACGTGATAACTGTGCACAAAGTAAAACCGTTCGCCGGCCTCGATACCCCGCCACAAGGCATGATCCTTGGCGGGCACAACGCTATTCCAACCCATATGGGGCACTTTGAGTCGGGTTCCCGCCTCGTCGCAATGCGCATCACCAAAGTAGCGCACCTCGCCCGACACCCTATCCAAGCAGGCGACGCCCTCATTTTCGTCCGAGCGCGTCATTAATGCCTGCATACCCACACAAATCGCCAACACCGGCTTGCCAGCACGACTCAGTACGTCGTCCAGTAACTGATCGCAGCCCAAACGACGAATCCCTTCCATGCAATCACGAATACCGCCGACCCCCGGAAATACCACCCGATCCGCTTCAGCAATCGCCTTAGGTTCGTGACTGACAGTGACTTTGCTCGCGCCCACGTGCTCCAGCGCGCTAGCCACCGAATGCAGATTCCCCATGCCGTAATCGATCACGGCAACGTGATGGGTCACGACTTACAGGACCCCTTTGGTCGACGGACTGGTCCCGGCCATGGCCGGATCGACTGCAATGGCCATACGCAACGCGCGCCCGAAAGCCTTGAACACGGTCTCGGCCTGGTGATGGGCGTTGTGCCCCCGCAGGTTGTCGATGTGAAGCGTGACGTTGGCGTGATTGACAAACCCCTGAAAAAATTCCACAACCAGATCCACATCAAACTCACCCACCTTGGCGCGAGTGAACGGCACGTGGAATTCGAGGCCAGGACGCCCACTGCAATCGATGACGGCCCTAGACAACGCCTCGTCCAACGGAACATAGGCATGCCCGTAGCGCACAATGCCCTTTTTGTCTCCGATGGCCTGACTAAACGCTTGCCCCAGAGTAATGCCGATGTCCTCTACGGTGTGGTGAGCATCGATGTGCAAATCACCCTTGGCTTGAATGTTGAGGTCAACCTGACCGTGCCGGGCAATTTGATCAAGCATATGCTCGAGGAAAGGTATCCCCGTATCGAGGGTGCACAGGCCCGTACCGTCGAGGCACAGCTCAACGCTAATCTGGGTCTCAAGGGTCTCGCGATTGACCGATGCCTTGCGAGCACCTGCTTCCTGGTGACTCATGCTGTCTTCTCCGGGCCACCCGCTAGACCGCGCGGGCGCTACACTAGGGGCGCCATTGTATAGAAAGAGCCCTCTCACTTCATTGCGAAGCTTTACCACTTCATGAGTGCAAAAGACCACATTGCCGCCGCGCTGCTCGATTGGTTCGACCACCATGGGCGCAAAGATCTGCCTTGGCAGACAGACCGCACGCCTTATCGGGTGTGGGTGTCAGAGATCATGTTGCAACAGACTCAGGTCAATACTGTAATTCCGTTTTACGAACGGTTCATGGATGAGTTCCCCGATATTGCCGCACTCGCGAGCGCAGCCGGAGATGCCGTGCTACATCTCTGGACGGGTTTGGGCTATTACGCCAGAGCCCGGAACCTGCACCGCTGCGCGAAGCAGGTTTGCAACATGTATGGGGGCGCTTTCCCCACCAATCTGTCAGAGCTGGAGGCACTGCCCGGCATCGGGCGCTCTACTGCTGGAGCCATTCTCTCGCTGGCAATGGAGATCCGGGCACCTATCCTCGATGGAAACGTCAAACGGGTCCTCGCGCGCTATCACGCCGTCGAGGGCTGGCCCGGGCAACGGTCCGTGGTCGATAGCCTGTGGCGCCATGCCGAACACCACACACCGCTGGAGCGGGTGGCCGACTATACGCAGGCCATTATGGATCTGGGCGCCACCTGTTGTACGCGAAGCCAACCTAGATGCCTGCACTGCCCCCTGGAGCCTGGCTGCGCGGCGAAAGCGCTCGGTCGTCAAGCTGACTTCCCTGGACGCAAACCACGCAAAAAGATACCCACGAGACAGCGATGGCTTGCGGTCGTAACGCGCGCGCCGGGAGAAGTCCTACTGCAGAAACGTCCCGGCTCCGGTATCTGGGGAGGGCTGTGGGCGCCACCAGAGTTCGAGGAAGGGATATCCGCACAAGAGTGGATTGCACGCGCACTGTCCCTTTCGCCGGACGCCTGTCGAATTGACCCACCTTTCCTGCACACGTTCACCCACTTCAAGCTCGAGGCGTATCCCGTCAGGATGCATTGCGAAAAAAACCGCGCTGTCGCGAATGACGTAGAATGTGGCGCGCAGGACCTGCAATGGTTCTCTCTGCACCCACCGCCGTCGGTTGGCTTACCCGCGCCGATCGTGCGGTTGCTGGCCGAGCTGAGCCGGGAAACCCCATTGAGGAGCGACTGATGGCAAGAACTGTCCAATGCCGACGCTACAACAAGGAGCTGGAAGGACTCGAGCGGGCACCCTTACCGGGCGCCAAAGGCCAAGACATCTTTGACAACGTATCGAAGAAGGCTTGGCTGGAGTGGCAGGGCCACCAGACGATGCTGATCAATGAAAAACATCTCAGCCTGATGGATGCGGAGGCACGCAAATACCTGATGGGTGAGATGGACAAATTTCTCGCTGGCGAGGACTTTGATCAGGCCCAAGGGTACGTGCCACCTAGTGACTGACCGCGTCGCGTTGTGCTGCGCTCTCGCATTCGCGGCGTGAGTGTTGGGAGAAAAGCGATGAAAGCAAAATCCTGGATCATCACCTTTACGGTATGCGCATCTGTCACGGCGGGGCTCGCTGGGATCAAATTCGTGCAGATCTCCCAGGCCATGGCCTTCATGGAGAGTTTTCCACCCGCCTTCGAGACCGTCACAGTCGCCAGCGCAGAGGCGGATGAGTGGCAACCCAGCCGCATTCTTAGCGGCACTGTGCAGTCGCCTGAACATCTCGTGATATCAGCGGAAACACCCGGTCGGATCGTGCGACTACCCCATCAAAGCGGCGAAACGGTCCCGGCTGGGGCCGAAGTCCTGGTACTGTTTGACGACGATGTCGAAGCGCAGCGAGACGCACTAAAGGCAGATCTGAACCTGGTGGAAACCCAGTTGTCGCGGAACCTCACACTAGAGGCAGACTCCCTAGTTTCACAGGACCAGTTGGACGTTCTCAAAGCGCGCAAATCGTCTCTTAGCGCACAGATAGCCGTGCTGCAAGCACGGCTCAGTCGAATGACCGTTCGGGCGCCCTTCGCCGGTACGATGGGCATCTACACGCAGCGCGTCGGCGATTTGATGCGCTTCGGCGAGGTGCTGACCACGCTCACCGGCCTGAAACCCACTCGGTGGATTGACTTCAAGGTGCCGCAGGGCCTTGCCGACGTCGTGGTTGGCAACAGAGTAGACATTCGTGACGTGAACGGCGCCTTTGCAGGAGCGGCGAAAGTCATTGCTGTGTCGTCAGCGTTTTCTGAAGGCACCCGCACCTATGATGTCCGCGCGGAAATAGACGCGCCCGCGCTCAAACACGGCTCACTCGTGCAGGTGGTGGTCGATACCGGACCGCTTGAAAACCTCACGTCGGTGCCAAAGCGAAGCGTACGCTGGGACCCGAAAGGCCCGCACGTCTATGTTGTCGAAGAAACCGAAGCCAATACTTTTTTACCCCATCGAGCCGCGATGCGGCGCGTGGAGGTTCGTGGAGAGAGTCTCAACAAGCTCTTCGTAAGCGGAGAGATATCCCCCGGTGAGATCGTCGCTGACAGAGGCGCATTCAAGCTGGAGGACGAGCTTCTTGTCTCGATTCAAGCCAGCTCTAGAGATCAATGAGCGCTCAATCGTCATCGGCCCGTTGGGCCGACCTTTTCGTCAAAAGGCCGGTCGTGGCCATTGTGGTATGCCTCAGCCTGCTGCTTATAGGATTTCGATCGGCGGTGGACCTGCCGGTCATTTCATTCCCGGTGATAGAGAGCTCCTCCATCGCCATCATTACGGTATACCCGGGAGCCAGTGCCGAGACAGTGCAGGGTTTCGTTACCGAACCGATTGAGCGGGCAGCCAGTAGCGTGCCCGGGCTCGATTACGTTGAATCAGTCACCACGGCAGGCACCAGCACTGTCACACTCTGGCTCGAGTTGAATCAGGATACGACCGAGGTCATTTCCACGCTGTCTACCCGCTTGAGCCAGATCCGCTTTGAACTGCCGGAAGGTACCGAAGACCCCTCCATACAAGTCAGCCGTGCCGATACGCCCTACGCGAGTTTTTATCTGGCACTGCGCATTCCGCCAGATCGAACCTATGCTGGTGTCAGCGACCTGATTCAGCGGGACATTCTGCCTCGATTGACAGCGATAGCAGACATTGAGCGGGTGGAGAACTACGGGTTACAGCAGTCGATGCGGATCTGGCTGAACCCCTGGAAAATGGCTGCCCTCAACGTCAGTGCCGCGGACGTCGCGAGCACACTCAGGCGTAATAATGTGATCGGGACCTTCGGGCGCACCGAGAGCACCTCCCAGAGGGTTAACCTGAAAACCAATAGCGAAGCGAAAACCCCATCTGACTTCGCAAATATGCTGATTCAGAAAGACAGCGACGCAGACATTCGCCTGGGCGACGTCGCGGAGATCGAAGTGGGCACAACGGAACTCAACTCCGTGGATCGCTATAACCAGGACCAAGTGGTCTTCGTGGGGGTGTATCCCGAGCCAGGCACCAGTGAGATTGTGGTGGGTGATGCGCTGTATGGCGTGGTGGAGCAGATAAACGAATCGCTCCCGCCAGATCTCGACCTGTTCATCCCGTTTGATAACTCCCGCTATATGCGCGAGGCCGTTGCCGAGATTTTCAGCACGCTGGGCGAGACGATTCTGTTGGTCGGTTTGGTTGTGCTAGCGCTGATGGGTTCAGCCCGCAGTGCCCTCGTCCCGCTCCTAACCATCCCCATCTCCATTTTGGGTGCAACGGCTGCGATATCACTCATCGGCTTCTCCATGAACCTACTGACCATTCTGGCGATTGTGCTCTCGGTCGGCTTGGTGGTGGATGACGCCATTGTCGTCGTGGAGAACGTCGCCAGAAATTTACGTGAGGGCATGACCAGAAAAGATGCCGCACTGGCCTCCTCCCGCCGGCTACTCTCACCCATCATCGCGATGACTATGACACTGGCCGTCGTGTACGCACCCATCGGATTCCTATCAGGCCTATCCGGCGTGTTATTTAGGGAATTCGCTTTTACGCTGGCCATTGCCGTCGTGATATCAGGCTTCGTTGCCATCACGCTCTCGCCAATCATGAGCGCCTGGGTCTGCCCCGATAAAGGGCATGAAACCCGCATGACACTCTGGGTCAACGACCGCTTCGAACGAGTCGCAAAAAAATATGGCGTCCTGGTGGACTTCTCGCTGCAGTGGCGGTGGCAACTCGTTACCGGCGGCGTGTTCTTTTCTGGGTTGATCGTGCCTTTGTACTTATTCTCGCTGAAAGAACTCTCACCCATTGAAGACACCAGCAGCATAGCGATGATCGTTGAAGCAGCGCCGGAGGCTTCGATAAACGAGACAGTAGGCGGTTTTGCCGACGCGGTAGACGTGATGCTCTCGGAGCCAGCGGCCACCTATCTCTGGCAAAGCATTAATCCCGGGTTCGGATTTGGCGGCCAGGAGTTTGTTCCTCCGGATGAGCGCGACGTCACGACCCACGAGCTACTGCCCACCATTAGCGAGCGCCTAAAAAGCGTGCCGTCCGTTACCGCCTTCCCTTCCGCACAGCCGTCGCTGCCCACGGCGGGTCAGTACGACCTGGAGGTTGTCGTAACGTCCAATGACACCCTCGACAACATGCGTCGCGTCGCGGACGCGATGGCGGCGCACGCCATGGGATCCGGGCTTTTCTATTTTTTTGAGAATGGGCTCAAGGTGGACCTGCTCGCGGTGGAATATCGGCTGGATAAAAACCGCATGGCAGATCTGGGCATGACGTTGGGGGACCTCACGTCCCAGATGGACTTGTTTGTTTCGGAGGGCTACGTCACGCGGTATGACGAGCGGGGCCGCGCGTACCGGGTCATTCCACAGCTGCAGCAGACTTTCAAGTTCTCTCCTGAATCACTGCTGGATACGCCCATTACATTGCCCACGGGAGAGCAGGTGCCCTTTGGTACCCTCGCCACACTGCAGCGCAACACAGAGCCTCGAGCGCTGACCCGTTTCCAACAAAAGCGTAGCTTTAAATTATTCGGCGGAGTCATTCCCGGCTACACCAAGGAGCAAGCACTGTCTTACGTCGAAGAGCTGGCAGATGACATGCTGCCGCCCGGGTATGTCCTTGACTATACAGGCGAATCGCGAGAAATACGCCGAGAGGGGAATACCATGGTGAATGTCTTGGGGCTGTCTCTGGTCATGGTGTTTCTCGTGCTCGCGGTGCAATTCGACAGCTTTCGCGACCCGCTCATTATTCTTCTGGGCTCGGCGCCACTCGCATTGTTCGCAGCCATGGTGATTACCTTTGCCGGCTTCACCACCATCAATATTTATTCGCAGGTGGGACTCATCACACTGGTGGGGCTGATCTCCAAAAACGCCATTCTGATCGTCGAATTTGCCAATCAGGCTCAAGCGGAAGGCATGAATAAACTAGAAGCGATTAAAGCCGGATCCATCTACCGACTGCGGCCGGTCCTGATGACTACGGGCGCCACGGTATTAGGGCACTTCCCCTTGGTAATGGTGGAAGGGGCCGGTGCAGAAGCGCGTAACAGTATCGGCTTTATTTTGGTCATCGGCATGTTGGTCGGCACCTTGTTCACACTGGTGCTACTTCCAGCCATCTATTCACTAATTGCTTCGGATCACCCCGCGGAGTCAGCAAGCGTCCCTCAAACCGAAACCCAAACCCTGACCGCGGCCCACTAAGCGCGCATCCTTTGAGATTACTTGACGCGTGGAGAACGCGCGGGTTTAATACGCGACCTTCACGCTGTAAATCCCTCATTTGCCCAGGTAGCTCAGTTGGTAGAGCAGTGGATTGAAAATCCTCGTGTCGGTGGTTCGATTCCGCCCCTGGGCACCAATGGTAGATGATGACCCTATGCCGCCTTGGGAGTGGAGAAGGCAGTAGCTTGAAGTCTTAATCCTTCATTAAAATGGACGAATGGGCAAAGTAATTTTGCTTGCTTGTTGGCTCCTCCTATTTAGCCTGTCATCTTCTGGCGAAGAAGTAGCGCCCGGCGTTTTCCGAACACCGGATTTGCGGTTCGCTAACTTGGCGGACTTCCCCTACGACGCGAACTACGTGCAATTCAATGGAATTAGAGTCCACTTCCTCGACGAGGGACCAAAGACCGGCCATCCCATTTTACTACTGCATGGCCTTCCAACTTGGAGCTATCTCTATCGGAAAATGATGCCTGTACTCATTGAGGCAGGACACAGAGTTATCGTTCCCGATCTCATTGGTTTTGGTAAATCTGACAAATTCGTCGACAAAACCGACTACAGCTATGTTCACCATATCGAGACAATCAAATATCTGGTGCATTCTCTCGATCTGCGTGACGCCACTTTTTTTGGTCAAGATTGGGGCGGAATGATAGGCCTTCGGGTGGTGGCAGAAATGCCAGACAGATTTGCTCGCGTAGCAATATCAAACACCGGGATGGTCGCTCGCGCGGGCATTACTGGCTGGCTGATCGAAAAAGTCCTCGCTTTCATGATTTGGTGGAATGGTCCTGTCACGTTTGAGGAGCTTAGTTTTGCTGCG
>Ga0163111_10001087_pt1 | contig 16430 bp, 18 predicted proteins | sample CRUFie1St18metaG_FD_109645 | JGI IMG/M metagenome (GOLD analysis project Ga0163111, IMG submission 109645) | Marine microbial communities from the Costa Rica Dome - CRUD Field 142mm St18 metaG | ecosystem: Environmental > Aquatic > Marine > Oceanic > Photic zone | place: Costa Rica: the Eastern...
AACAGCGTTGACCGTGGCAATACCCAGCTGGGTATTCGTACAAACAACGTTAACCGTGGCAATACCCAGCTGGGTATTCGAACAAACAGCGTTGACCGTGGCAATACCCAGCTGGGTATTCGAACAAACAGCGTTGACCATGGCAATACCCAGCTGGGTATTCGTACAAACAGTGTTGACCGTGGCAATACCCAGCTGGGTATTCGTACAAACAGCGTTGACCGTGGCAATACCCAGCTGGGTATTTGCACAAACAGTAGTAATGAGGATGGATATTAGATAACATTTACCATTATTGGTACGAAATAAAAACTAGATAGTATTTAGGTATGATTAGTCATCTCACATCAATAGGCTCTCAGGAAGCCATGCAGCTAGAAGCTCGTTATGGAGCACATAACTATCACCCCTTGCCTGTAGTTTTATCTAAAGGAGAAGGTGTGTTCTTATGGAGTCCAGAAGGAGATCGATATTATGATTTCCTTTCTGCTTACAGTGCGGTGAATCAGGGGCATTGTCATCCAAAGATTATCAATGCACTTGTGACACAGGCGCAAATATTGACCCTTACTTCTCGAGCATTTTACAATAATCGTTTGGGAGTGGCAGAGAAGTATGTGGCAGATTTCTTTGGGTATGATAAAGTATTGTTTATGAATTCTGGGGCGGAAGCCAATGAAGCTGCTTTGAAGATTGCGCGTAAGTGGGGATATGAAAAGAAGGGAATTCCTGCAAACAAGGCAGTGACAATTGCTGTAGAGCGAAACTTCCATGGTCGAACCCTTTCCATTATTTCTGCTTCAACAGACCCTGTGGCTACTCGAAACTTTGGGCCTTTCATGCCTGGGTACAATGTCATTCCTTATGATGATGTTGCTGCATTGGAGGAAGCCTTGCAAGATCCTAATGTATGTGCTCTTTGGTTAGAGCCTATTCAAGGAGAAGCAGGAGTATATGTGCCTGCAGACGGTTATTTGAAGAAAGCGGAAGAGCTTTGCAAGAAGCACAATGTATTGTTGATGGTAGATGAGGTTCAGACAGGAATTGCCCGAACAGGGAAGATGCTTGCAAGTGAGCACGAGGGGGTTCGGCCAGATGTATTAATCCTTGGAAAAGCATTGTCGGGAGGGGTATTACCTGTTTCGGCTGTATTAGCAGATGATGACGTAATGTTGGTGCTACAACCAGGAGAGCATGGTTCGACTTTTGGAGGAAACCCCTTATCCTGTATGGTTGCAATGGCAGCATTAGAAGTAGTGAAAGAAGAAAATCTGACAGAGAATGCAGATAAATTAGGAATCATATTCCGTGAGCGAATGACCCTATTGATGGGGAAACGACCTGATTTAATCACTAAGGTAAGGGGAAAGGGATTATTGAATGCAGTGGTGATTAATGATACTGAGGATAGCCATACAGCATGGAATATCTGCTTGGCCTTGAAGGAAAAGGGCTTATTGGCGAAGCCAACTCATGGAAACATCATTCGTTTTGCTCCTCCATTGGTGATGACTGAAGAACAATTGCACGAATGTTGCGATATAATCGAAAAAACATTCATAGCGTTTCAACGTTAGTAGGCATGAAACCTATATGGGTGTCTTCGATGTATCACTTTAGAATTAGAATCAACTTTATGAAAGGATATCACATAATATTATTAGGCTTGCTCTTTGTGTGCAAGTCTTTTTTTTCGCCGACATTTGCCCAGAATCCCGATAAAGCATTAGACCCTCAACTCGAAAATACCCTCCTCTGGGAGGTGAAACATCCTGATTACAAGAAATCTTCTTATTTATATGGAACCATTCACATTATGCCTAAGAAGGACTTCTCTCTTTCTGAGAAAATCTTAAAGCGGGTGAAAAAGTCAGATCGTTTGGTATTGGAGATGAAATTAGACCTGATGACCTCTTTTGTTGTGATGGCAGGTATGCAATTGGAGAGAGGGAAGACTTTAGAGGATTTTATGACAAAACAGGACTATAAGGAACTGTCGGATTATGTAGCGGATGAAATGGGCTCAAGTATGGCCTTATTCAAGAGTATGAAACCTTTTATGCTATCTCAGCAGGTAGGAATGGGAGGGTGTATTGATATGCGATCTATTACTTCCTATGAGACAGAGTTTATGGCCTTGTTTGATGAAGATGATAGACCCATATCAGGGCTTGAAACGGCTAAGGAACAATTGTCTTTTATTGATGCAATTCCTATGGATAAGCAGATTGAGGGGCTAATGGACGCGATTCGGACAGATGAACAGGAGGCGGATGAGATGTGCAAAGAACTGTTGCAAATGATCCAAGTTTATAAGAAGGAAAACCTTAATGAACTGTTGGCAATGACAAGAAGTAGTGAGGAATTAGGAGATCAATTGGCTACCTTCTTAGATAATCGAAACGAGGATTGGATAGCGAAAATAGGGACGTTGATGGAGGATAAAGAGCGATTGTTTATCGCAGTGGGAGCAGCTCACCTACCTGGTGAAAAGGGAGTGATTAATCTCTTGCGAAAAGCAGGGTACACAGTTAACCCTATTATGGAATAGACAGATCGAAAAGCGGTATATACAAATTGTCCAGTCTCTGTATAAGGAGACTGGACAATTTGGTTTATACAATTAGGGATGCCTTTCTGAGGGTTGCGTCAATTTGGGAGAGGACATATGTGCGATGTGCGGCATTGTGGGCAAAGTCCAATCCATTGACATTGAGTGTGAGTAAACGCCCAGCATTATATCGACTCGCCCATTCCTCATAACTATCATGGAGAGACTGGAGGTAAGTAGGAGAAATATCTTTCTCGATAAGGCGGCCGCGCTTTTTGATATTATGGAGGGATTGGCTCACCTCTGATTGGAGGTAGATGATTAGGTCAGGAGGAGGAATCATCTCTTGGATACTATCAAATAGATTGAGATAGGTATCATAATCTCGTCGAGATAAAAAACCAGAGCTACATAAGATTTTAGAGAAGATAAACGCATCTTCATAAATCGTTCTGTCTTGAATGACGGTGAGTTGTGCTTCTCTCGCTTTCTTGATTTGACTGAGTCGGGTATTGAGGAAATATACCTGCAATTGGAAGGCCCACTTCTTCATGTCTTGATAGAAGTCTGAGAGATAGGGGTTATCCTCAACCGATTCGAATTCGGCTTTCCATCCGTAGGTTTCAGCAAGAATTTCGACGAGGGTCGTTTTTCCTACGCCAATATTTCCTGCAACAGCGATATGTTTAAGTCCATTATTTTCCACCTCGGCAAGTTAGTGCAGAATTGTAGAAAATGCCAAAAAAGGCATACAGGTATTTTTTTGGATTTTTTTTATTGTTTATTTGGATCGTATTACTCTATCTCATACCTTTGCATTGCTCTTGAAAACAAAAGAGCAATTGACATAAAAAATGGGAGCTTAGCTCAGTTGGTTTAGAGCACCTGTCTTACAAACAGGGGGTCACTGGTTCGAATCCAGTAGTTCCCACCCTAATTATCAAGCACTTACAAGTTTATTTCTTGTAAGTGTTTTTTGTATTACAAACATCTCACAAGCATTTTGTAGATATAATAGCGTTTCACAAACGGAGGAATGCTTGTGATTCTAGCTGATGGCCTTTACATAGGCATTAATATGTTCCTAATAAACAGCCTACTATGAACCAGTTCAATCACTAAAGTCATCTGTTCATAGTGATTTTGTGTTAGTTAATCTTTTGATATCGTACGGTATGAGAACTAGCATGTCATTTCTTTAAGTGTAGGTATCTCGAGTTACTAGGAGGTCCAGAATTCTGTTACATGTGTATTTGGAGCCTTTTGGTTAGAGAACTTCGGCGACTCTGAACTAACTGTTAGGGATTGTGGGGCAGAGCTTTTTCTAAGAGGTAGAGCGGTTGAGTATCAGCCTAACACGTGCCTTATAATATGCTTGATTTTACTTATATATTGTATCCTTTGACAGATGAACCAGCAGAGAAGATAGATATAGATACTTTAATGGGAGTTAGTATTTATCACATTGTAAATTCAATGCCTTTTGAGAAATATTCAGATGAGGCATTTTATATCTCTTCTCCTCGAAAATGTGTATGTTTTATAGATGAATTGCTAATTTCTGGTGAGGTTAAGAGTAAGGTTGTAATAGATAAAGTGGAGAATCATTATCGAATTCTACACGACTTTTCACATAAAGATAGTGTGGATTATCTTTGGGAGGTTACCCCCGAAGGGTTTAAGCTCATTGATTAATGAGGTGTTCTTTTGAATCTGTTTGTCAGGTAAGGTGAGGAGGAATAAATCTTCTCACTTTACCTGATGATCTTTATCGCCGATTCATTCTTTGCTGAATTTGGCCTTTGTTTTTTCCTCAAAGAGGGGATATGTCACGACTGCCAAAAGTATATTGGGTATAAATCCAGAGAATAAGCAACTAAAGATGAATGAAAGATATATCCTACTAGTTCTCTTCTTAGCATCCTTGGTATGCTCGTCCTGCGAAGAATATAGTGTATACTATTCCTGCGATTATCAAGAAGGGGTACAAAAGTATAATTTGAGAAGTAAAACGTTTTTATCTATGCCTAAAGAAGGAGATTCTCACGAATATGCTAAAGTAATGAAAGTGTTTGAGGATATACGGGAAACTATTGGTTTAACCCAATATAACCTTACTGTCTCTCCTTCTTACAATGTTACAAGTGTCTCTTATATTCTAGAGTCCAAAGGGAAGGAAATAGTGGGGCGTTATCTACTATTCAATCCTACTTATGTTAAAGGGCTCAAGGAGGATACGGTACTTTATGGAATGATGAGTCATGAGCTAGCCCATCATCTCTATGATCATTCATTAAATAATGATACTACTAGCTGTTTACAAGATGAACTTATTGCAGATGAATATGCTGGCTATGTCTTAGGGCATTTATGTACATCCAAAACAACATCCCTAAGCTGTCTCAATATTGTTAAGGAAGAATCAAATGCCGAATCTCCAGATAGCCAAAGTCGAGAAACCCACATGAACATAGGATGGCTAAAGGGAAAAGCTAGTTGTTTGTCTGGATCTCCAGAAGAAATGGTACTTGTAGAGGGAGGGCGTTTTACCATGGGAGATGAACTTGAACAAGGGGCTTGTGGTGAGGAATCTGAGATTCCTCACGAGGTGTATGTTTCTTCTTTTTACTTGAGCAAATATGAAGTCTGTTTTTCAGAGGATGATGCCTTCTGTGATTCTACAATATATTCTAGGGCTTCTGATAAAGTTTGGGGGCGTGGAGATCGCCCTGTAATCAATGTGAGTTGGCATAATGCAGTAACATATTGTAATTGGTTGAGCGAGAAAGAAGGCTTACAAGCTTGTTATGAAATCAATTCCAATATAGCATTTTGTGACTTTACCCAAAATGGGTACCGCCTTCCAACTGAAGCAGAATGGGAATACGCAGCACGTGAAGGGGGGAAACGGATCCGTTTTGGAAATGGGAAGAATACGGCCAATCCTAGTGAGATGAATTTCTTTCCTCTTGGAGATTGTCCTTATAATATTATAGGGAACTATCGGAAGCAAACAGCCCCTGTAAACACTCTGACTCCTAATCGCTTAGGTTTGTATCATATGAGCGGTAATGTAGCAGAGTGGTGTTGGGACTGGTATAAGCCTGATTATGATGAGAAAGGAGTATATGATAATCCTAAGGGGCCTACGAGGCCACCTATGTCGGGTCGCTATTATCGTATTGTGAGAGGAGGCCATTGGGGGACTCCTGCACAGTATTTACAGGTGACTAGTCGTGCAAATCATGGTATGTTCACTCGTTTTCATGGAACGGGTTTCCGTCTCTGTAGGTCGCTCCCTTAGTATCAGTATATTCTATCTCAGAATAGTTATAACATAACTGAGGATCCTTTCTGCATTCCCTAATGTTATGTTTTATAAAGCACTTGTTTTCTAAACTATCAGCCAAAACATATTCGAAGGGAATATGGTGGAAATGAGATACTCGTTAGTTCAGATAATAATATTTATAGTATGCTTAAGTTTAATATTGGCACTAACTTACGTAATTGCCTGTTTGTTGTTATATTATTGATTGGTACATTTTGCTCTAAAGTCCCCAAGGAGGAAACTGAAAATGCTTTAAGTGAGAGTCATAAGTTTGATACTCTTATAGTAGATAAACCTCAAACAGTGTATAAGTCTCCTTCTGTTGAGTTGGAAGGATCTTCTTTTAAATTATTTATTGATGGTATACGTTATGGTAGTGTTTCATTTACTGGATTAGATATCACTAGAGCTCCAAGTTTACATTTCCAAGATACAACTTGTTATATATGTTGTTCTGCGTCTTGCTGTTATATGTTCGAGTGTCGTTGGGTAGGAAACAAAATTGAGTTATTGAAAAATTATAGCCGAGATTGTATATATCCTAATAATACACTGGATGCTCATGTTGATGAATACCCAAAGTCAGATGAAGCTTGGGGAGAATTCCTTATTCATTCTGATAGCATTCTCATTTTCAAGGGGTATGAGCCTAAAAGATTAAAGAGATTTAATGCTCTTGTTAATGCTGGAGGATTATGTGATACAGTTTTACGAAGTGTATGGTACTTAACTGATGATTGAGTGCTCTGCTTTGAAATAGGATAAGCCTATTTCAGAGTGGAATAGCTGCTCCTTAACTGAAAAGGTTGAATCAGGTATTCAATCTTTTTCAGTAAAAAAAGCACGTGCCGAATTGGGTACAGATAAGGTTCAAGGATTAGATTATGTGTACACAATTCAGGATTGGCTGAAGGGAGTTAATAATTCAGGATTGGCTGAAGGGAGTTAATAATCCGATTTTGGGATTGAATCCCAATACTGATTTAGGAGACGACGGTGCTATAGGGAGTGAGCTTGCAGTGGATGATTTCGGAGTGAAACAGCATTACTATGAAGGTGACTTTACAGGTACAGGAAAGGCATATGGAAGTATAAATACAAATTTTAGCAATGAGTTATTGGTGAGCTATAAGGATGCGAACTACAAGGGCTTGTATAATAGGAATATCTCGGCTTGGCATATGATGGCTCAACCTTCAGGGGATTCTACAATGAAGTCAGCTTATTTTCTCCACTACTGATGCCAAACCAGAATCACTTGTTAAAATAATTGAGAATGCGAAATATTAGTATTATTATTTTATGCTTTTCTATCTTCTATAGCTGGAAGCTTTCGACAAGAATGCATTTGAACCAAGAGTATTCAATACATTTTAAGAAAAGAAGCTTTTCATGGCAATATCGTTTGGACTCTGTTGCCAGTTTTCATGTTGTCAATCAATTAGGGGAGAACTGGTATAAAAAGAACGATTTTACAATAGATCTTTTATATAGAGTTGTATTGTCATTTGAAACAACATATGGAAGAGATACCGTTTTAGTAGATCGCTATAATTATAAGGGTATACCTCAAGAGCGTATTGCTTGCGTTATAGATACGATTGTCAGAGATTCTGTTTTTAGGGAATTCTTTTTCTTACAAAGTGGCGTAGTTCGTGATTATTTGGCTGCGGGCAAATATGGCAGGGCTTTTTCCATTACAATGAACAGATTGCCAAAGAGAGCGGGCTTGCGGAATTATAGAAATTTTATGTCCTATTAGTTTTTATCTTCTTCCTAGAAAATGATCATATGTCTGTTTTGTCCTAAAATGATGTTATACGATTTTAGGACGAGACACAACTTACTTAGCTCCTTTACAGTTACAAAAAATTATAGATAATATACAAGACTATGGTTCTGTTAGTAAGAATTTTGGCCCTCAAGATGAATAGTTATGTTTAACTAACAAATTAACTATCAACAATATGTTAAAAATGATTCAATCTTTTTTTGCAGTCTCTCTGATTATGTATTTCACGTCTTGTAATTATATTCGACAGAATAAGGAGTCTTCTCAGGTAAGATATACATGGGTAAAATATCATGATCCTTCTCAGCTCTGTAGTTCGTCTTTGCCTGCTTTATATTTTCAGGGAGAGCAAGTTGTTCGTATCGACACTTTTGAACGTTATCTCTCAAATCATAACCTTCATGTTGAATCTTGGAAAAGCTCTTGTTTTATCAATATCCCTAAGAATGTTACTTATGTTGAAATGTCCCCAGAGTGTATTTGTATCCTTGATAATATTCTATGTTTATGGGTTGAATTAGATACTAAAAGGGTCTCTCGTAAGGGTTTATTGAACGATAATAAGACAGATTCTAGTCCTTCTCCTTATGCTTGGTTATCATACCATATCAGTCTACCTGTAAAAGACACAGCAACAAACCCGCTTTTATATAGAATATACTTTCATCAGACACTAGACAAGACTAGGGTGAAAATACATTTGAAAGACTCCTTACTATATGACGATATGATTCATGAAACTGGTAGCCTTGGATATTGTGATCCTAAGATAACGATTCCTAAATCTCTTGAAGAGGTTAACGTCAGTATTGACTCTATCTCCTCGATAGTCCCTTTATCTCCTTATTTTGATTATGTGTTTTTCGTGGGAGATTCAGATGGAAGACTAGTCGTAGTTCTCCTTAATGAAGAGGAATTCATCTTATACATATAAGGGATGCTCCTATGGCTTTTGGTGGGGATTGAGCGGATTAAATGATCTTTTGATTGTAGCGGCATCTTCCAACATGTTGGGGCTGTACTTGAACTATGGCTAGAGATATTAACTAACAAAATGTGAAATCTGTATTTCTGTTTCTACTATTAGTAGGAACTCTTAATATCTTGCCCTCAAACGATGTTACACGATTTTAGGAAGAGACAATTGAATAGAAGATAAACAAGGCTAAAAATGAATGTTAATGTCTCCATATTGAAATATATAATCTATTCGGTTTGTTTTTGCCTACTTTGCTCTTGTATGAGTAAAAAGCAAATCGGATCTTTTGTCGAAGAAAGTAATCAAGGCAATACTTTGGTAATAGACACTACTGGGCAAGTTGAGCGAGAAACTCTTTTGTTAGCAAGAGAGCTTTGCAGAGATAGCGAGTATAGTCTCTGTTGGAATGGAACGGATACACCTGTTAGGACTCTTCCAATGTTCATCCATATTGATACAAGCTCTATGGCTCTATCTTATAGTAAGGCTGTATATGGAGTCCACTTCAATCATGTCTACGATGAACTTGATAAGAGAAAGATTCCTTCGGATAGTCCTATAGTACTTTATGATCACTTTCTCCAATATGAAAATTCTAATAATATTGTATCTGTACCGATACCTAAACGGTTTAAACGAGATTTTCGTAGGTCTCTAGGAGAAGAAAAACATAGCTTTATTTTTGATGGTATGTTGAAATACACGTTATATGAAATGGATTTCGATTGTGTTTATGCTGGAAAACAAAGTATAAGAATCTATAATACAGATACTAAGTATGGAGATTTTGATACTTTCAGGCTTTGTGATGCCTATCAAATTATCAAAATTCATTCTATGAAAGCTTATGAAAAACCTATTAGGTAAAATACATAGTAGGTTTGGATAAAGATGGGATACTAGAATCTTTAGTAGAGAGTCAGCGTCACATCTTTCTTGAGTTTGACAGCAAATTAAGCTATTTATCAAAAGGGAATGAAGGCTTATACCTTCCATACTGAGAAGAGAATATGAAAGCGTTAATTTTTAATCGAAGAAGTGCTAAATTACTGTTGTTCTTATTATTCTTGGGGTGTCAATTTACAGGCTCAGAGGAGGATAATCAACAAGTTAATATTGTATATATTGTTGATAGTATAGCTATTGAGGAGAGTAATCAGATTAGCTTGCCTGATACTACTTTTCCATTTGACACAATCTTTCCACTTGAATATAATGAGTTTGATGCTTTTTGGTCTCAATTTACAGAACACCTTAAGGTAGATAATCGTGAAGCAGTTATTGAGTATTTATATAAATATATACCTGTAGGTGATATTTCTGATTACCGTGGATGCCTTAGACGCAAAAAAGGAGATCGAACGCCTATCTTCAAATGGGGACCTGATTCTTTAGATGTTACAGGAACGATTAATCGGCGGAGTGTACATAAATACTATGACTTTATCTTTTGGGATTTTTTTAAGAAGATGATTATTGCCACTACCACAGAAGATTTGCTAAAACATGGCAATCACCGTCAAAAACAACAAGCACTTAGTTATATGTTTGTCCCTGAATATTACGGTTTTGACGGTTGTGGAGGCGATACAGTATTAGGCTTTTTGTTGTATCGAAAAAATGGAAATTGGATTATAGATATTAGGTCTTTCTACAACTATAGAACCTCTTGGGATTAGTAAAAATGGGCGTTTTTAAAAGCGTTTCATCAAAAGGTTAAGGGTATATTTTAGAGCGGTTAGAACAAGTAGTCGCTCACTTAGCATAACATCAACTTATGAGATGGGTAACCTATAACTATTAGGGGGCTATTCTTATGAACGTATCTGGTAACGGGTGGGTTTGAAACCCAGACGACAATCGTTATCCAAGTGCAAATCATCAACGATGTCTTATAGTAACTGGTACAGACAGACTAACTCTAAGAGTAAAAAATAAATTTATGATGAAGCATTTGTTTTTCTTTGTGATATGTTTCTTGGTGTTTTCCTCTTGTGTGAGTAAGAAACACTCAGCGCATTTAGCTAAGTTTATACGCCTAGGGGAAAATGCTCAAAAAGATACTGTAGGAGTAGTGGAAAGGCAGACACTCATCTTAGCTAGAGAATTGTGTAGAGAGGGTGAATATAACTTCTGTTGGGACGGGACGGATACTCCTATAAGAAATAGTGAACTATTTATACATATTGATACCAATACCATGGAGTTATCTTACAACAGTGGAGTCTATGGTTTTTTCTTTACTTCTGTGATTCCAGAGCTGAATCGTAGGAAGATTCATTGGGAATCCCCTTTTCAACAACATCTTTTGTTTCTTCGTTACGATTCTTCTGCTAATGCTATAAGTATACCTCTACCCAAACGATTTAAAAGACCTATCCAGAGAGAGCTTAATAGGTCTGGTATACCACTATATTTTGATGGAACCCTCAAATATGTATTATATGAAATAGATTTTGAATATATTTATGTTGGTAAGAGGGATATACTTGGCCCTAATTTAGATGGCAAGTATGAAAGTTTCTCTTCCTCTATGTTCTGTGATGCCTATCAAATTCTTAAGGTGTATTCTGTCTTTCCTTATGATTCATAAGTTTTTCTGTTCCCTTTTCTTACTCCCCTTTAGACATAAATAACTTACTTCTAAGGCATGTTTTTAATCTAGTAGTAGTACTATAACCTTATAAATTATTTCTTATGTATAAAGTTTTATGTGTAATAACCCCAGTGCTCCTTTTGGCTATGTTTGGGCCTAATTCTTTAACGTTTGTAGCTAGTGATTCTATATTAGAAGAAACGGATACGGTAAGAGTGGTCTATGATACGACGATATTTTTTCCTTATGGGGGACTTTATCCTTGTCATGATACCTTGCTACCTGATGTATAGGTGGATGGGAAACTTATTCCATTGGTTGATACTGGATATATAGTTGTTATGCGAAAACGGGAAATAATGATAAAGTCTCAAGGAGCTTCGTATTCAGTTATCCTGCCTGCAAATATTAGGGACTTACAGATAAATGGACTTTGTAAAAACGATGGGAATTCGGAGGTCTATTTTAGGCTACTCTGTATGAATATGACCTCTTATTCTGATGATTCTAGGAACTTTGGAGGTGAATATCTAGGCTCCTCTGGTGACTTATTTGGGTATGATTTATACTTTCCAGTGGATTTAAAAGCAGAATCCAAGAGTATTAGGGTTAAATTTGATGAATATTTTGATGAGAAGAGAGTGAAAGGATACTGCAAGGATTCTTTGGTCTTTGATAGATTCATATCATTTAGTAACAGTTTGGGTGAATCTGATACTTATAGGCTCTTTAAGGGGCTTGAGGAGGTTTATATAGGAGAGGAGGGCTCTGGATTTGTACATATTCCTCTATCCCCTGATATATATGAAATTTCTATTTCTCCTGCTAATGTATCTGGAGACCCATTTCGCTTTTCTATTCTTGTCTTATTAGGGGATGGGAGGTGGCGGTATTAGCCAAAAGACAAGATAAAATGATTCATGACTGGGTTTTTCATGATGTCTTCCCCCAGAAATCGTGACTTGATAACCGATAAAACAGTGCATTGACGAAAATCCGAAGACGCTAGCAAAAAGTCATAAATAAGCTCTTAGATGTAGGAATAAATCATATTGTTGATGTTATGATTTCAAATCGCAAAACCTACTATAGCCTTATCATATGTTTTATAAGTATACTATCTTGTTGTAACTTCTATTGCACACATAGAGTTTGGGGGAAATATACGCTACCTGCTCATCTTTCTGGGCCTGATTATGAGGAACTTATTCTACCTAAAGACTCGACTTTTAGGTATACAAGATATTTTGATATTTTGGGTAAACATGTGTATGAAGGTACTTGGAAAAGAGATGGTAATCAGCTTATCCTCTGTGAATATCAAGATTCTATTGAGAGTGATGAGACTCCTTTTTACCCTTCTATTCTTTATGAGATAGATACAGTTACTGTAGATTCGAATGCGCGGAAATTGATTGTATTTAATAGGAATGATTCTACTCTATTGGCTGTCTCTTTTATGACTGCAAATTATTCAAAAGAGTATTATGATTTTCATCAGCCAGATTCGATCGGCTTTTTTACATTAAAAAACCAGCCTTTAGCATCATTGACATTAGGAGCAAAAGGAATGGATACTATTTATACGATAAGGAATCCTTGGGTGCAAACGATTCATATTTATCATCAGGAAAAACAAAGGCCAGGAGTGGATGCCTTGCAGCTAACTCATTGGATTATAAGCAGACGAAGTTTAACATTATGGGGGCGTACTCCTGATGAGGAGTGGATTCTTAAGAAGTAGGGGGAGTTTTGCTTGGGATTTTAACCTATCTACTAAGGTCGTTTGTGGACTGCAAATGAGTTTTTATCTTTGGGATATGAAAAAGCCCATTCTCTACTTAGTCATTGGTTTATGCAGTATATGCGTATGTACTGCATGTTTTCCTATTCGTTCGATGTTCTTGGGATTTCCTGACGTTTCGGATCAATATCGGTTTCATCGAGATACGATTCAGCAAGAGGGTAGGCCTTTCCATTTTGCGGAGGTAGAGGATGAAACGTGGGGAGAACGCTTAAGGGTGAATGATTGGACAACAGATTTACCTGTTTTTAAGCCGATTGGGCAAGTGCTAAGAGAGCATGAAACCAATGCAATGGTCATTATTCGGCGAGATACCATTCTGTATGAATATTATAGAGAAGGAATGCATGCTGGGAGCCTACAAGCTTCCTTTTCAGTGGCCAAATCTGTTACGTCTGCCCTCATCGGTTTTGCGATTCAGGAGGGTTATATCAAGGGGGTAGACGAATTGATTGTCGATTATATTCCTGAACTAAGCAAAGTAGACGGAGCCGAGTACATAAGCATCCGCCATTTGCTCAATCAAACATCAGGGATTAAATATGACTTTTTTCTAGATTCTCACCTCTATTATGGGAACGATATCTGGAAAGGCATCAAACGCATGAAAATGGAGCGCCTACCTGGCACACATCAGGCTTACCTCAATATCAACATCCAACTATTGGGGATTATCATTAAGCGAGCAACAGCTCAGTCACCTTCAGAATACCTTGAACGCCATATTTGGAAGCCCCTCGGTATGGAATCAGAGGCGTGGTGGAGTACCGATAAAAAGGGTGTACCCAAGACCTATTGTTGTATGAGTGCGACTGCACGGGATTATGCAAGATTTGGGCGACTCTATTTGAATCGTGGGAAATGGAATGGAGAGCAATTGCTGGAGGAAAGTTGGATTGAACAAAGCCTTAAGAGAGATACAACCCAAGGAAGTAGCCATGGCTATCAATATTGTTGGCACCTTGGCTTGGAGGAGTCAGGAGATTATATGGCAAAGGGAATGCTGAAACAACGAATCTATATTCACCCTGAAAAGGAAGTGATTATCGTCTTGTTCAATGGCCGAGAAGGCAAGGTCAAAAGAGCATTTGTTAAGTGGGATTATATTCTACGTCAATTAGCAGATATGCTTTAAGGAAAAGATTAAAAACGGATGGCAGACAGAACATATATTTCTTGGGGGGATGTGGTAGAAGGGATTTATAAGCTAAAGGTCAAAGGCCGAAAACAACTGGCGAAACGGCTGCGGTTTTCGGCTACGGATAGGGTAGTGGGCACTTGGGATGTGGCAGGCCTACCGCCTACAAATTGGTGGGTGATCCCTGCTATCCGAAAGCGTTGGCGAGAGAAAATATCGGGCAATGCTGAGATGACTTATGCCGAATATGTCTATGAGCGTTTCCTTAAAGGCCGAAAAGACCTTCGAATGCTTTCGCCTGGTTGTGGAACGGGTAGTCATGAAATACATTTCGCGAAGCTTGATTGTTTCTCTCATATTATGGGCTTTGACCTATCTCCTGTATGTATAACTGAAGCCAAGAAAAAAGCAGAGCCTTTTCCGCATCTCCACTATATGACAGCCAATGCCCACCAATTGGCCTATAAAGAAAATTCCTACGATTTTATTCTCTTCCATTCGAGTCTTCATCATTTTGATTCGCTTGAAAGCTATGTGGCATTGTTGAAACGCGCCCTTAAACCAAATGGCATTATCGTGATACACGAATACGTAGGGCCAGCACGTTTTCAATGGAGTAAAGCTCAATTGAATAGGATTCGGCAATTGCTGAGCAATATACCCGAACGCTTTCGACGGAAATGGGGAACAAATGAGGTAAAGACACGTGCTTATCGGCCAGGTTGGTTGCGTATGTACCTCTCAGACCCTTCCGAAGCGGTAGAATCCGACAAAATCATTGGCTTGATGAGAGATAACTTTCAGGTGCATCAAGAAACTTGGCTAGGAGGGGATCTCCTACATTTGCTCTTTAAAGACATTGCCCATCATTTTCTTGATGAGAGTCAAGTAAATGTAGTAGATATTTTGGATTGGCTCTTTAAGGAAGAAGATTCGTTTATAGAAATGAGAGGCCAATCTGATTTTATGTTTGGCATTTACGGAAAACAATAAGCGAATTAGAACGATGGATTATCCGATTATACCCTTTCGTTGGAATATTAAAAACGAGGCTGAGATTCATGAGGTGGTAAAAGCAATGCCTGTTAGCCGTTTGGAATTGCCCCCAAATACAACCACAGAATTGATACGTTCCTTAAGTCGTGCCCTAGCTTTTGGGGGCGATGCCCATTGGTATTTCGTAGGGCGATCTCCCGAAAGTTATTTCGATTTCCTCAGTGGGGTATTTGACCAGAAGCCTGATTTCCAGAAACGTATCCACCTACTGCAATTCTCAAGCGGGTTTTATAGAGCATTAGATATCGTAAAAGAGGAAAATCCTGATGCGATTCCTGCTTTACGTCGGTATTTTGAAGCCGTAGGGCTACACCCGACGCATATTAAAAAGCGGAAACGCAAAACAACTTTTATTGATATTGTGAGTGCAGGAGGAACATTTGGAGCCCTGATGGGCATCTTTTATGATTGGACAAAAGAGCTAAAGGAAGATTGGGATGCAATCAATGATAAGATTCGCATTATTGGGTTTACCATTCAAACCCATACAAGCCCGAATACTTGGCGCTGGCAACAACGTCGGACGTGGGTGAAGCGGTTGGGAATGAAGTATATCAAGAATGTTTCGATTTCGGGTATTCTCTGGGGGTATATTGGCAATTATCAAGCGAAAACGGTTCATTCTTTCCCGCCAGGCTCATGGGACAATCCGCGCGTACAATATGCGAAATACCACCGCAAGCGCGATTTGCTTGGCCTACGAGAAGCCCTTTTCTTTTACCGATTGGGCAAAAGTGAAGAGGGACGTAAAAAACTTCGCTCATATATGGTGAAAGAAAAAGAGGTGAAGGAAAGATGGTTTCGGGATTTGATTGGGGAACTGTGAGCGAAAGCTTTGTCCTATCCAGAAAAAAGTTGACGACACCTATCAACTTTTTCCTGGATAGGACACTCCTTAAGTACCATATTCCCAGCTGGGCATTCGAAGGTCAAGTGCTTGAGTACCGTATTCCCAGCTGGGTATTCGAAGGTCAAGTGCTTTAGTACCATATTCCCAGCTGGGTATTCGAAGGTCAAGCACTTAAGTACCATATTCCCAGCTGGGTATTCGAAGGTCAAGGGGAGACATCGGTTAACTGTGTCATTTTATATTACAAAATTAATCGATTATTGGATTATATCCATAATTCATTTAAGTCTTTTTAGGCGGGATGCCAAGAGGCGTTTGGCATCCCCCCCCTAT
>Ga0163111_10001089_pt1 | contig 16410 bp, 15 predicted proteins | sample CRUFie1St18metaG_FD_109645 | JGI IMG/M metagenome (GOLD analysis project Ga0163111, IMG submission 109645) | Marine microbial communities from the Costa Rica Dome - CRUD Field 142mm St18 metaG | ecosystem: Environmental > Aquatic > Marine > Oceanic > Photic zone | place: Costa Rica: the Eastern...
AATTTCATATGCAACGGGCAAAAGAATCGTGGAAATGGTTGCCGAAGATTTGAAGCCCGCAGACATTATGACGCGAGAGGCTTTTGAAAATGCTATTGTTGTCAACTCAGCTATTGGCGGCTCAACTAACGCGCCAATTCATTTGAATGGAATTGCTAAACATTTAGGCATTGAATTAAATAATGATGACTGGCAAAAAGTCGGCCTGGACATACCTCTGCTAGTTAATTTGCAACCAGCTGGTGAGTATTTAGGGGAAGATTATCATCGTGCTGGTGGCGTCCCAGCAGTTGTTAACCAACTTCTTTCCAAGAATTTGTTACCTCACCCAAATGCTATAACTGTTAATGGTAAATCAATGGGTGAAAACTGTGAAAATAAAGAGACTATAAACGAAGATGTTATCAAGCCAATCGAAACCCCAATGCTGTCAAACGCTGGCTTTATCAACATGAAAGGCAACCTATTTGACAGCGCAATTATGAAAACAAGTGTTATTAGCGAAGAATTTAGAAAAAGATATCTGTCAAATCCTCAGGACCCCAATGCTTTTGAGGGGCGTGCAATTGTCTTCACAGGTCCAGAGGAGTTCCATAAAACAATCGATGATCCTGCTCTGAATATTGATGAAAACTGCGTTTTAATAATGCGCGGCGCTGGGCCAATAGGATATCCGGGAGGAGCCGAGGTCGTGAATATGAGACCTCCTTCATACTTATTGGAGAAAGGCATACATTCACTACCTTGCATCGGTGACGGTCGTCAGTCAGGTACTTCTGGTTCACCGTCTATACTCAACGCATCCCCAGAAGCCGCCGATGGTGGCGGTTTAGCCTTGCTGAAAAATAATGATATGATCCGAGTTGATCTTCAAAAATTTACGGTGGATGTTTTACTTGATGAAGCAGAGATAAAAATCCGAAAAGATGAATTGGATGACTCATTTTTAAAACCGGAAAGCCAAACCCCTTGGCAGGATATTTTTAGAGAAAAGGTAAACCCCTTCAGTGAAGGAATGACATTAAAAGGTGCTGATAGACATAAAAACATAGCGGCCCATCATTTGCCGCGCGACAACCATTAAAAGGAATATAAAATGAAACTCGTACGTTATGGAGAAATAGGAAAAGAGAGACCAGGTGTTCTGGATAAAGATGGAAATATAAGAGACATCTCTGGTCATATTCAAGAAATAACTGGCTCTGTTTTAAACGAGAATTCGATTAATAAGCTGAAAGAATTGGATTTTGAAGATCTTCCTATTATTGAAGGAAAACCAAGACTCGGAACTTGTGTTTCCAGCATAGGTAAATTTATGTGCATCGGCTTAAATTACGCAGACCACGCTGCTGAAACAGGGGCAGATATTCCTGAGCACCCTATTTTGTTTATGAAAGCTAATTCAGCAATCGTTGGACCAAATGATGACGTTGTAATGCCCCGTGGATCAACCAGTACTGACTGGGAAGTTGAGCTGGGTGTGGTCATTGGCGAAACCGCCAAATATGTATCCGAAGACAAGGCTTTAGATTATGTGGCTGGATATTGTGTATGCAATGACGTTAGTGAAAGGCATTTCCAAGCCAAGTTAACTGGACAATGGACCAAAGGAAAATCCTGCGACACCTTTGGGCCAACTGGGCCATACCTAGTAACAAAAGATGAAATCTCTGATCCCCAAAATTTGGATATGTGGTTAGATGTAAACGGAAAGAGAATGCAAACAGGTAATACAAAAACAATGATTTTTACCGTTGCACAAGTTATTGCTCACCTCTCCACATTATTTACATTACACCCGGGTGATATCATTTCAACAGGTACGCCTCCAGGAGTTGGCATGGGAATGAAACCAGAGCCAGTTTATTTAAAAGAAGGCGATGTAATGGAGGTTTGGATCGAGGGATTGGGTAAACAAAGACAAGTAGTTCTCAAGGATGCCTAAACGCAAACTTTTACAGATAGGCGATATAACTCCTCGAATGGCTGACAATCTTCAAGCCGAATTTGATATTATTAAATATTTTGAGTTTGCAGATAAAGACAGAGTAGTTGCTGAAAATGAACAAGAGATTGTTTGCGTTCTTACCGACGGCCATTGGGGTGTTCCTGATAATCTGATGGAAAGACTTCCCAATTTGAAAATAGTTTCAAGCTATGGGGTCGGATATGACGCTATTGATGCCAATTTAGCGGCATCTAAGGGCGTAGTGGTAACAAATACCCCAGAAGTTTTAAATGATGAAGTTGCAGATACTGCCATAATGCTTTGGTTAGCTGTTTACCGAAAACTTATTCAAGCCGACAAATGGGCAAGGCTGGGAACTTGGGAAAAAGAAGGATCATTTCCATTAACCCGCAGCGTACAAAATCAAAAAGTTGGAATATTAGGCCTAGGTCGAATAGGTGAGACTATTGCAAAACGAGCCAAAGCTTTTGATGCAGAAATCCATTATCACTCACGAACAGAAAAAGATAATGGATATAGCTATCACGCTTCACCAAAAAAACTTGCAGAAAATGTTGATGTTCTATTCGTTATAACTCCAGGTGGAAGTGCAACTAAGCACCTTGTAAATAAAAGCGTTTTAGAAGCACTGGGCAAATCCGGGACTTTGATAAATGTATCGCGAGGAAGCGTTGTGGATGAAGAGGCTTTGATAAAAGCTCTACAAAAAGGTACATTAGGTTTTGCTGGGTTAGATGTTTTCGAGGCAGAACCTTTTGTTCCTGATGAATTAAAAGCCATGGAAAACGTGGTCCTAACCCCACATATTGGAAGTGCGACTTTTCAAACACGTCAAGCTATGGGTGATTTAACCTGCGATAACTTATTATCCTTTTTTAGGTCGGGAAAAGTGTTTACAGCCGTACCTGAGTGTTCAAACTTGAATGTTTAATAATGGCAAAAATACAAACGCTTAAAAATTATTATTATAAACTACCTTTAGATGAAGTTCTCGTTGATGCAAAGCACGGAAATCACTCGCACTTTGAACTAATAATCACGCAAGTTTTTGATCAAGACGGCGAATTTGGCACTGGTTATACCTACACAGGAGGGCGCGGAGGAAAAACTATATTATCCATGCTCGAGGAGGATATTAAACAATTTGTGGAAGGGATGGAGGCAGAAAAAGTAGAATATATCTACGACGAGATACAGTGGTACCTGCACTATGTAGGTAGAGGAGGAATATCAAGCTTTGCCATATCAGCTGTTGATATTGCACTTTGGGATTTAAGGGGCAAAAAAAATAATCAATCATTATTAACAATGTCTGGTGGAAACGGCATTTCCTGCAAAGCTTATAGAGGTGGGATAGATCTGGGCTACAGTGAAAAAAAGTTGGTTGAGAGTGTACAATCCTACATCGAAGAGGGTTTTAACGGGGTTAAAATAAAGGTGGGACATCCTGAGCTTTCAACAGATATAGCAAGAATTAAGGCTGTTCGCGAAGCTATTGGACCAAAAGTAACCTTTATGGTTGATGCAAATTATTCTTACACTGTGAAGCAAGCGATAAATGCAGGGAAAAGTTTTGAGGACCAGGATATTTACTGGTTTGAAGAACCAATTATACCTGATGATTTTAAAGGTTATGCCGACGTTTCAAAATCGATCAATATACCTCTTGCCATGGGTGAAAACCTACATACCGAGCAGGAATTTTTGCACGCATTTGAACTTTCAAAGCTGAGCTTTATTCAACCTGACGCTTCAAATTGTGGTGGAATAACTGCATGGTTGCGCATAGCAGAAATGTCTAGAAAATATGGTGTCTCAATTTGTAGCCACGGAATGCAGGAATTACATGTAAGTCTACTCTCTGCTCAATCAAATGCTGGGTGGCTTGAAGTACATTCTTTTCCAATAGACAAATATACGTTTCTTCCTCTAAAACTGGGAAACAATTTAGCTATAGCCCCCAATAAGCCAGGAATAGGTGTGGAGTTTGATTTTGAAAAACTAAATTTTTTTAATCAAAGTTAATAAAATTTTATTAGTAAAAACGAAAAGGTTTGGAATTAAGTCCTGCTACTTAAGCATTAACTTTTTTCTGATCGTGGGTCTTTAATTGCTCAATCACTGATACAAATCGACTACTCCAATTGACCTCAAACGTTTCCTGAAATTTTGCGGCGTCAACTAAAAATTTTGTTTGTGGTAAAGGTTCAGCATATACTGTGGCGGGCGCTGGTAAAACTACACTAGCCAGCGATTGTAGTGCAGAAAAAGTCAATAATTTAGTTTTAGTAAACTTGTTAGTCCTGGCACGATAGTTAATATTGTCATAGTTATTTTTCTTAATTTCAATTCCAATAGCAGAATAAATGTGCCTGGCAGCAAACATAGCAGGCCTAACCTTGGGTGGTAAATAAGCTATCCCTGCCTCCGATCGGTGGTAAAGAGTTTCAGCTTTGCCTAAAAGTCTTTTAGTAAATACTACAGTGCTTTCGGATCTATTTGGATCAGATAGGAACTCCTTGGGATCCAAACCCTCTTGTTGAAACCAATCATGGGGAACGTAGAGACGGCCTTCTTTTGCATCTTCTCCTATATCGCGGGCAATATTTGTGAGTTGCATAGCCACACCAAGGTCACATGCGCGTGAAAGAACTTCGGCCCTTCGTTCCCCCATTATGACGCAAAGCATTGCACCTACTGAAGATGCAACCCTTGCAGAATAAGATATTAAATCATCAAAAGTTTTGTATTGTTTCGACATAGCATCCCAAACAAACCCCTCAAAAAGAGCTTCTGGAAGTGCCCGAGGCATATCAAATTTTTCAACCATGTTTGCAAAAGCGCGATCCATAGGATGGTCTCTTGGTGTACCGGCATAAACCAGATCTAATCTTTGAACCAAATCATAAATTGATGCCGACTTATCTTGTTTTAAGTCCACTTCATCGTCGGCCAGTCGGCAGAATGCATAAAGAGCTAAGCATGGTGTTCTAACAGACTTAGGTAAAGCTAATGACGCTGCATGGAAGGATAAGGAGCCATGCAATATCGCTTTTTCACAATATTCAATATCACTTTCTATGTTGTTCATAATTTCATCCTTACCCTTGATGCGTCAGGGATTAACTTAGCCATAACCTCAGCAGACGTTACAACGCTTGGAATTCCAGCGCCTGGATGAGTTCCAGCGCCTACAAGAAATAAGTTTTCTATTTCTTCGCTGACATTATGGGGTCTAAACCAAGCTGACTGAAAAATTCTTGGTTCAAGCGAAAAGCCCGCCCCATAGGGACTAAGATATCTAGAGAGAAAATCTTCAGGGTTTAGGACAAACTCAGTTTCAATATGTTCAGAAAAGCCGGGGATAGTATCATCCAATACTTTTCGGAGTTTTTCTTTGTATAACTTGCCCATCTCTTCCCAGTCCACTGGATTATTAGTTTTAAGATTAGGGACCGGAGAAAGAGCATAAAATGTATCTGAGCCATCTGGCGCAACTGTTTTATCGGTACAGGATGGACGATGTAGATAAATAGACATATCCTCAGCTAGCAATTTTTTATCAAAAATATCCTTCAGTAAACCCCTATAACGAGGACCATTAATAATTGTATGATGGCCTACATCCTTCCAATAATCTTTTGTTCCTTTGGTCCCAAAATACCAAACGAACAAACCCATTGACCATTTTGATCGGGACAATTTTTTATCAGTCCAACGCGTTTTAAATGATGATTTAACGAGGTTTTTATATGTCCAACCTGGATCTGCGTTAGATACAACGATATCAGATTTGACTGTCCGACCATCGGATAGTTTTACCCCAGAAGCCTTACCATGGTCGATTAAGATTTCCTCAACACTCTGATTAAGAAAGACACTTCCACCCTGACGTTTTATAACATTTCCCATGGCGTCAGCTAATGCCTGAACACCGCCCTGAACATAATGAACCCCGAATGCCTTTTCTAGATGACTAACCAGGATATACATAGAGGTTACGCGCCGGGGATCTCCACCAATAAAAAGAGGATGAAAGGATAACGCCATTCGAAATCTAGGATCTTTTACACGGGATGCCGCATGGCCATAGACAGATTTGTCAGCTCGAAGCCGAACAAATCCTGGGATTTCTTTAAGCAAATCCCAAAGTTTGTTCATCGGTTTTCTACCCAGTCCTTCAAAACCAAAAAGATACCGCTTTTCGCAATCTCTCAAAAATTTTATGTAACCTGAAAAATCTTGAGGGAATTTTCTTTTTACTTCAGACAACATATCTTTTTCGTCTTTAAAAACACAAAAATTTGTCCCGTCTTGCCACCTGATTTCATAGAATGGATCCAAAGCTTCTAGGTGAACATCATTTTGAAATGTATAGCCACAATCTTGCCACAGTTTTTCAAAAACTTCTGGAACTGTAAGAATTGTAGGTCCAAGATCAAACCTGTAACCATTTTGGGATATAGATGAGCCACGCCCTCCAAGCCTATCTAATTTATCAATAATTTGGACTTTATACCCCTTTGATCCCAAACGCATAGCCGCTGATAAACCGCCCAATCCGGCACCGATAACCACAGCCTTCGGCTTTGGTCTACTTTGGTCGGTTAATCCTGTATCTGGCACAATTGGTTTATAAGAAAATGTCATATTATTTATACAGTATATGTGTCTATTTTATTTTACAATAAAAGTATTTTATGTTTGACTGTGTCCATGCCCAATAACAACAGCCCAAGCGGAGGCACAAAATTCAAATTGTGACTTTAAATTTATTTCGCTTTGAGAAAGTAACCGACAAAATCTGGGCTTTTTTAATGATGGGCCTGGCTCGTTTTGGTTTAAAAAAAGTTGAAAACCTCGAATTCTGGAAGCTGTTTGGATCAGGCACGGGAGAAGGTTTTACGCCCATTCCGAATTTTAGTGTTTATGGCCTACTTTGCGTGTGGGAAAGTGAAGCAGCCGCTAGGAATGCTCTTGTAAATGATAGGGTTTTCAAAAAGTACCTTTCACGAGCTTCTCACACTTCTACAATATTTATGAAACCAGTCTCTTCTCGAGGCTATTGGTCAGGTTCGCAGCCATTTCTTGCAAAAGAAGAAAAACCTAAAGAGTTTATTGCTGTCTTAACTCGAGCAACTGTCAAATGGAGTAAATTAAAAAGCTTTTGGAGAGAGGCACCCGATATTAGCAATAGGATAGGAACCGATAAAAATGTTATGTTTAAAATCGGATTAGGTGAAGTCCCAATTCGCCAGCAACTCACTTTCTCAATTTGGAAAAATTTATCACATATGAAAAAATTTGCGCACCAAGCCGGATCACATAAAGACGCAATCCTTAAAGTGAGAGAAGGTGATTGGTTTTCAGAAGAACTCTACGCGCGTTTTAATGTGATAGAAGTCAAAGGAAATTTCAGCGAATTTAATCAAAAGAAACAGGAATTAATGAATGAGTAGTACTTTCCCTTTTGCAGCCATAGTGGGCCAAGATAACATGAAGCTTGCTATGATTATGACTGCAATAGACCCAAAAATAGGCGGCGTATTAGTCTTTGGCGATCGTGGAACAGGAAAGTCTACTGCAGTAAGGGGTTTAGCTAATTTATTACCACCGATAAAATCAGTGGAGGGATGCCCAGTGAATTCAAGATCAGTGGATGAAACACCTTCTTGGTCCGAAAAAACTTCAAAAAGGATCGTCGAAATACCTATGCCAGTAGTAGATTTACCCTTAGGCATAGGGACAGACCGGGTTACAGGAGCGTTAGACATCGAAAAAGCACTCGTAGACGGAGTTAAAACGTTTCAACCCGGGCTTTTGGCAAAAGCAAACCGCGGGTATTTGTATATAGATGAAGTTAATCTTTTGGAGGATCATATTGTTGATTTACTTCTGGACGTCTCACAATCGGGTGAAAACGTAATCGAAAGAGAAGGATTATCAATTCGCCACGCCTCAGATTTTATTTTGATAGGGTCCGGAAACCCTGAAGAAGGTGAGCTTCGCCCCCAGTTACTAGACCGATTTGGTTTATCAGTTGAAGTCCTTACTCCTCAAACCGTTAGTGAACGAATTCAAGTTATAAAACGCCGCGATCTCTTTGATCAGGATCCTGAAAAATTTCAAAATGATTGGGGAAAAGAGGACAAAAAAATTTGCAAAAAAATTAAGTCTGCTAGAAAAAATATTGATAAAATAGAAACATCCGAAAGCATTCTAGAATTTTGTGCCGAAATTTGTATTGAACTAGGAAGCGATGGACTTCGTGGCGAGTTAACACTTCTAAGAGCCGGAAGAGCTTTAGCAGCATACAAAAATTCAAAACAAGTAACAAAAATACATATAAAAAGTGTGGCCTCAATGTGTTTGAGCCACCGACTACGCCGTGACCCGCTTGACGAAACAGGGTCAGCATCTCGTGTTGAAAGAGCTTTAAATGCTGTTTGTGGATAAATTATGGAAATTGACATTAACAGAAAGACAGATCTAGCTTTTGAGCTCACAGCTATAAATCCCTCACTATTTGGTGGGATTATTTTAAAGGGAGCCACTCATGACCATATGGAGCCAATTTTTAGTTTTTTTAAGAACTCAGAAATAAAGCTAAATAAAATATTTTCTAATTTTTCGATCACAGACTTAAATGGCGGTATTGATCCATTAGAAAGTCTTCAAAAAGGTTATTTGGTTCAACGAAAAGGGATTTTGAATAGATCAGGTTGGTTTTTGTGCACTTCATTAAACGAGATGCCAAGGGCTCTACAGTCCATGCTAAACCGTCAAATGGACAATATTAAAATGGGCCCTCTACTCGCGCTCGACGACGGGTTTAGGAAAAATGAGAGCTTTCCGGCTCAGCTTTGCGATAGGTTAGCATTTTCTATAGATTTGACAGAAGTTAGGTTTAACCAATATTTTCCAAATTTTTTTTCAATAATTAAACCAACGTTTCCAAAAGCAAAAATCACTGAAGCTCAAATTCAGTCAGTCGTTGTAAGCGCAATACAATTTGGAATTGATGACATTCGACCGGCTTATATGACAATAGCTGCAGCACAATATTTAGCCACATTAGATGATCGCGTCACCGTGGAACAAAATGATCTAACTTTAGCTGCAACACTGATTTTAGCGCATAGAGCTCAGATAGTTCCTGAAGAGACCGATAATAATCAACAAGATGACACTCAAAAAGAAAATGAAGACGTTGATAAAGAAGAAAATAGACAAAAAAACAATAATGAAATTAATTTGCCTACCGAAGTCTTAATAGAGGCAATAAAAGCGTCGTTACCTGAAAATATTTATGAACATTTAAAAAACAACATTCGCCAGAAAGCAAAAACCGGTAGTGGCTTTGGAAATCGACAGAAATCAAGAGTAAAAGGCCGCCCAAAACCATCAAGAAATGTTCCTCCAGGTGATCAAGAACGAATAGATATTGTTTCTACTCTTAGATCAGCTGCCCCTTGGCAGAAATTACGCAAACGGCAGCTAAAAACCTCAAAAAATATAGTAATTCTTCCAGGTGATCTTCACACTTTTAATTTTGAGGACCGATCAGAAAGGGTCATTATTTTTCTGGTTGACGCTTCTGGCTCGGCAGCGATGAACAGGTTGGGAGAGAGCAAAGGGGCAATTGAGCTAATGCTAGCAGACTCATACGCTAGGCGTGATTTTGTCAGTTTAATTTCTTTCAGAGACACTAGTGCTGAAATTTTACTTCCGCCTACTAGATCACTAGTTCAAACAAAAAAAAGATTGAGTTCATTAATGGCAGGCGGGGGTACACCGTTGGCTACTGGCATTGATGCTGGGATTAAACTTGCACAAAACTGCAAGCGGTCAGGGAAAATGCCAAGTCTAGCAATTTTGACTGATGGGAAAGCAAACATAGACCTGGACGGTTTTCCAAACAGAGAAAAAGCTTTATCTGACTCAGTGTTAGTGGGCGAGATAGGAAAAAAGTTTGGTATGAAATCGGTATTCATTGATTGTGGAAAGCGGCCAAATAATAATTTGAAAACAATAGCCAATTCGATGGGTGGAAATTATGTCAGTCTTCCGAGAACAAACGCGACAAAAATATCCAATTTAGTTCAAGCTAACCTAGATATCTGATGGAACACTCTGTACCATCTAATTGGCCGAATAACCAATATTCTATCAATGTAGAGACTTCTTTTCATGAATGGCATATCCAGCGATTAGGGAAAACCGGTGGAAAAAAGATCTTATTTATTCATGGCACTGGCTCTTCCTCTCACACCTGGTCTGACACTGTTGAATTTTTACTCGATGAATTTGAAATTTTATTATTAGACTTGCCTGGTCATGGCTTTTCCAAACTACCCGCTCCAAACCAAAGTTCCTTGCAATCAATAGTCCATGGTTCAATGGAGTTGTTAGAAAAAATTAGTTTTTGTCCAGATCTCATAGTCGGTCATTCTGCAGGAGCAGCAATTGCCGTGTTACTATCAGAGAAAATAGAGCCAAAGTGTAAGATATTCTGCATAAATGCAGCCTTTGGCGAGTTTCCTGGAATAGCTGGAGTTATGTTTCCTATTTTTGCTAAAATCATCGCAGTGCTTCCTTATTCGTCAGACATACTAGCTGGCTTATCCAGAAATAACGAGAGAACCGAAAAATTGATTGCCAATACTGGCTCAAAAATCACAAATGACAAATTAGAGTATTATAAAGTGCTTTTTTCAGAGCCCAATCATGTCAAAGGAACATTAAAACTAATGGCTGAGTGGGATCTTTCGAAGTTCCTTAAAGACCTAAAAAATTTCAATTCAAATATCTATTTCTTAGTTGGAAATCTAGACAAGACAGTTCCTATCAGTATTTCTCAAAAATGGTCTCAAATATTAGCCAAAAGTCAGTATAATGAGATTGTAGGAGCAGGCCATCTTGTACATGAAGAAAAACCATTTGAGGTAAGCCAGTCTATTGTGAACCAGCTTAAAAAGCAAAAATTTTAAATAAGCTTATTTTGAATACCTATACTAAATATGCTCAAATATTAGTCGCATTGAACACTTCATTTTTCTGAGTGGGGAAAATAGAGTAGAAAATCCAATATCAAAAAGGATATTTTCTAAGCCACAACCCTAGCAATAGCGCACTGCTTCCATAATATATTTAATGCATTAACTAAATGATCTATGTCTTTATCTGAATGCAAAGGAGACGGCGTGAAGCGCAACCTCTCAGTTCCTTTTGGTACAGTAGGGTAATTTATAGGTTGTACATATATACCAAAATCTCGCATAAGAATGTCCGCTAACATTTTGCACTTCACAGGGTCTTTTATCATAACCGGGATAATATGTGACGGGTTATTCATGTGTGGTATTCCAGCCCTATCCAAATCATTTCTAAGTTTCTGAACTTGCTTTTGCTGACGTTTTCTCTCTAATTCAGACGATTTTAAATGGACTATGGAGGCTCTTGCGCCTGCTGCAACTGCCGGCGGTAATGCAGTTGTAAAGATAAATCCACTCGCAAAAGATCTTATAAAATCACAGAGAAGTTTGGATCCTGTTATATACCCACCCATGACGCCATATGCTTTTCCAAGTGTGCCTTCGATCAGGGTAATTCGCTCTGCAAGTCCTAATTTTTCCGATATACCACCACCTCTTGGACCGTACAGACCAACTGCATGAACTTCATCAAGATATGTCATAGCGTTGTGGCTTTCTGCCACCTCAACAATTTCTTGCATTGGAGAGATATCTCCATCCATAGAATATACAGATTCGAATGCCACAATTTTTGGTCGGTTCGGACCCACAGCCTTTAATTTCCTATCAAGATCTTCTGGATCATTATGCTTCCAAATGACTTTGTCGGCTCGTGAGTGCCTAATACCTTCAATCATACTTGCATGATTTGCCGAGTCCGAGAGTATAACTGCATTAGGTAACTTCGAACCTAAGGTTCCAAGAGAAGCCCAATTAGAAACGTAGCCTGATGTAAACAAAAGTGCTGCTTCTTTCCGATGTAAATCTGCTAATTCTTTTTCTAATAAAACATGATGATGGTTAGTCCCCGATATATTTCTGGTACCACCAGCACCACATCCATTTGTATCAATCACAGACTTCATAGCATCTTTGACAATTTGGCTCTGCCCCATTCCTAGATAATCATTAGAGCACCAAACAGTCACATTTTCGGGCGAGCTTTTGTCATAGCTCTTTGCCTTTGGGAATGCTCCACATTGACGCTCTAATTCAGCAAAAATTCTATAATTACCTTCTTTTTTGAGCAGATCTAATTGATCAGAGAATAAAGCTTCAAAGTCCATTGTAGTCCTCACTTAGATAGTCCTGTTTAGTTTTCGTTTTAGGCAGCATCCATCTCCATAATCGAGCATCAGGTATAGGCAAAACCATAAACCAATGCTCTAGAAGCGCCATTAAAGAAATGGCAAACAATAAGGAGAAACCTATAATTTCGTATGAATTTTGAACTGCAAAAAGCCGTTCGACCCAACAAACTGTCGTCAGGGTTAATAGAGTTACCGATATTGAGAAAAACCAGTTTAATTTAGATATTTTAAAGTAGCTCTTCAAATGAGAAAGTGTTTGGGGAATGAATTCAGCATTTATATGCGGAACTCCTAAAAATAGATTTAATTTAGCAAAAATTCTAGCAAAATAGAGGACTGTAAAAGTCCATATACCAAAGTAGTTTTCATTTCCATATGCCAAGTAAATTACTACCCCCAATGCTATTAGCAATAATAATTCATGATAAGCTAAGGTTCCCCAAGCACGGATGAATTTTTCAAAGAGAGATATGTTTTCTGGGCACTGCATTTTGTTTGGCCCCGTTATTACCCCAGTCAAAAATGTGAGCTCAACCCACCCCCAAACTAAAAGCGCTGAGGTGAATGCAAAATAAGAGCCTAAGATCGTAAGATTTGAACTCGTTTCCCAAATTCCTAAAAGACCTATTACCAAAATTGGTAAGCTCAAAATACACACTTTCAGTTTAGTCAAAATATTTACACTTTCCGTTAACCTCACAACTAAAAGTATCGCTCCAGTAGAAAACCACCATAAAAATACGGCAGCAAGCATAGCTATGAAGATTGAGCCTCCCATCAGTATGCAGGCTCCATACTTGTAACATCCGGCACCTTGTGGCTTTTAGCTGGTACAGTTAAAAGTGATAAGAAAATCAAAGCAGCTTTTGAGCTAAACCAAAGTTGCTTAATTTTATTCCCATTTCTCTTTGCCTCAGAAAGATCAACGTTAACTTTCTGAAGCTTTCGTAATCTCTGAAACCACTTTGGATTTTCTATATCAAGTGTAATTGGAAAAATTTGCTTACTAAGTTCAGAAGTTTTTGTAAAAACTTCTTCCGCATACCAATCAGGATCAACACCCAGTGCCTTGTGAAATGCTGGCCTCTGGTGATCCCTAATATACATTGTTGCGTATACCGCGGTTAGAAAAAACTTAATCCAGAATACATTGAACCCAGAGGTCAGCTTAGGGTCTGTTTTCATCAAAAGCGCAAAGGCCTCACCATGAGCAAACTCATCGTTACACCATTCTTGAAACCACTTGAAGATTGGATGGAACCTATGTTGAGGATTTTTTTCAAGATGCCGATATATTGTAATATATCGAGCATACCCAATTTTTTCAGATAAATAGGTGGCGTAGTAAATAAATTTAGGACGAAAGTATGTATACTTCTTTTTCTGAGTCAAAAATCCCAAGTTGACAGCCACTCCGGCCTCTCTGAGAGCATCATTTATAAACCCAGCATGTCTTGCCTCATCACGAGCCATTAATTGAAATAATTGAGTTATATCTTCGTTAGAGCCCCTTCGCTTCATTTCTTTATAAAGCACACAACCAGAAAATTCGGCCGTGCAAGAACTTATCAAAAAATCGATAAATTCCTTTTTAAGTTCAGGCTCCATACCATCCCAATCTACTTTATCCCAATCTTCGTTCTTCTTGAAATGTCCTTTATTTGGATCACTGACCATTCTTTTAATAAGTGGTTCCCATTCCTCTGAAATCTGGCTTACATCAATCGCATCAAGTTCATCAAAGTCTGTAGTATAAAATCTGGGTGTTAACAGGGTATCCTGCATAGCAACTTCCGTCGCCATATCACTGTCTAACGCTGATTGAAGTGCAATGGCTTCTTCCGCTGTAGTTGCATCTGCTGAGTGCTTATTCATAGCGTTGCCTCCTCAGAAAACGAAAACTCACACAACTCCATAACTTCAAAATCACCAAAAGTTTTTGTCCACAAGCGCTCCAGAAAGTTTGCCCTCAGAATTATGGCTTCCCTATTCTCTGTAACTACCTCACCGAAAGGCGCCATTATTTCAGGACCCTGAACCTGCACTTCGTCTCCAGGATAAATAATTGCACCATTATTAAATCGAACATGTGCATGGAGACTTTCAAATTTATGGCTGACCTCCACAGTACATGGTGCGTGTTCTTTAGTTCTCGTGAAAATTCCCACTTTATTCCCCTTTCGTGGTTTCGGCTAATAATATTATCTCAACTTCTTTTTTTGAGATTTTGAGGCTGAACATTTGGCTACTCCTAACTCACCACAGCATCTAAATTATGAAGCTTTTGTTTTGAGCTATCTTTTACTTCAATCAATCTCGCTTTTGCTGCATTAGCTAAAATTTCTGCAACTTCAGGTGCATCAGGAATACACCTCAAACTAGGCTTTGGCTTTTTAAAATGCCATGAGCGAACATGCGGCCAAAGAACCAAAAAAGAAAACTTAGCATCTTTTTTCGTATCAATAGCTATACTGCCAAAATTCCCAGAACTCGAAGCAATCGCTGCATTTTCAATTTCAGTAAAGGGCAGATTGAGTGTCACTGTAAGTGCAGCGCCAATTCGCATAACAACACGTTTGTTAGTTATAGTGTAAACGGTTGTCTTTGCTAAAATATACCCAACAAGCATTAAAAGAAGAGTAACTATCATTGCCAAGGCTAAAAATGGAAATGACACTAGTAATGCTTGATTAATGGGCATTAGGTCGGATACAGAGATAAATCTCCAAACAAACAAGAAAATAAAATACCCTAAGACCCACCAAACATTCAGCGAATCGACAGTAAGACGCAACCAGTTTGGTTGCCCTTGCCACAAAATGACTTCACCTTCAGGAGGGCGTTCAGGAAGTCCTTTGATTGGCTCAAAAGCAAAATCATCTTGTGACATTTAGGTATCTCCTATCTTAAGTGAGTGGTTCAAATCTTTTTTTCGAGGCGTACATATTTCCACCTGCATAGTAAGCAGAAATTTTATCTTCCTCTAAAAGAGTAACTTGGTTCTTTGAACTGTGCTTTGGAACATCATTAAAATGTTCACCAAAAATTGATTTAATTGCCACTCTATCTTTGTGAATTCTAGCAAGTGTCATTGGCACGAGCCTAGATCCTTTACCGTAATTGGTATCTAGCTCAATCTCTAAGTAACGAACAAGTTGTTCTGGCTCGTCAACCCACATATCGGAGATTTTACCAACAACTTCTCCATCTCCTGCAACAGCAGGTAAGTCACGAGGATCACGCCCAGCACTGACAGCAAACTTACTGTTTGCAGACATAGGAATTATTTTTGGATGGCCATGTCCATCTAGCTCAGGAACATCACGCCGTGGAGCCCAAGATGCTGGACCAACTCCATCTTTCATAGGATCACCAGTTGGCTCAAAAGGATAACCATTGGCTACACTTGTTTGCTCTACAGCGACAGAACGACCTTCTCCGTTCGCATTTGGTACAGTTACCTCACCGCGGGAATGCGGCAACTCAAACGTTTTAGCATCTGGTAATGGAAAAGGTCCCTGGTTTGCAGCTTCGCTGCCATCATCATTTTCTAATGGGTAACCTTCGCGCATATTCTCTCTTTGAATATAAAAAATCAACAGAGCAAAAAAGATCCAGAAAAGCCATATAGATAGGCTAGCTAAATCAAAGTTTCCAAATAATATCAGGTCCATTTTGTTTCCTTTCAACGATTCAAATTACATGGGAAAATCAGCTATTCCGATACGGGCTGATTTCTGATTAGACTTTATTTCCTTATTTCGTGCACTTTTTATTAAAGGTGACAACATCACCAAGGTCACCACAAGAAGTGCTAGTTCTATATGATAAACAAATAGATAGCCTGTCGCTTCATTATTTAACGATGCGCCAAAACTATCATTCAATGCAATGGCGTTCACGATATCTCGTGTGGCTCCACCTATTGCAATGGCTAAACCTGCGCCTGTAGCTTGCGCAGCTCCCCAAGCTCCCAAAGCCAACCCGCGCCCAGATTTGCCATATAGAGGCAAGTTCATGGCGGCGATGAGCGTTGAAACTGAAAAAAGACCAGCACCTAAGCCGATCAAAAACGTACCTAAAAAGAATAAAATAA
>Ga0163111_10001090_pt1 | contig 16407 bp, 10 predicted proteins | sample CRUFie1St18metaG_FD_109645 | JGI IMG/M metagenome (GOLD analysis project Ga0163111, IMG submission 109645) | Marine microbial communities from the Costa Rica Dome - CRUD Field 142mm St18 metaG | ecosystem: Environmental > Aquatic > Marine > Oceanic > Photic zone | place: Costa Rica: the Eastern...
GACTGGGCGCTTGCGCGCCCGTTGGCGGAGGACGAGGCGGGCGACGCAGACTCACCGGACGCGAGTGCGTCGGAGGAGGAGCCCGCCGAATCCCCCGACGGCGGTAGCGGCGGCGGCGGCGGCGGCGGCGGCGGCGGCGGCGGCGGCGGCGGCGGCGGCGGCGCGTCGGACGGCGGGTTTGCGGGCGCGGTGCTCTCACTGCTCGGCGCGAAGACCGCGGAGGCGGAGGCGGCGGAGGCGGAAGCGCAGGCGGCGAACGCCGACCGCAAGCGTGCTGGGCGGGGAGCGACGATGGCGGCGGCGGCGACCGCGGTGATGGCGGGCGAGAAGCTCATGTCACGAAGGCGGTCGAGCACGGTGGGGCTGAGGCTGCCGCCCGCGCTGCGCAAGGGGTGCCGCGCGCCGCGGAAGGCGGGCTTCGGGCTGGGGTCGACGCTGCCGCTCGCGGAATTCGAAAAGGTGGTGGCGCTGTTCGGGTCGTATCAGAAGGACGCCGAGTTCGCGCGGTGCGGCCAAGAGCTGCGCGAGCTCTTCCGCGGCCTGGAGGAAGGGACGGCGGAGGAGGGCGAGGCCGTCGGCTTCCTCGAGTTTGCCGATTTCATCTACCGGATGTCGCCGCTGGCGGAGGGCGAGGAGGCCGACGACGCCAATCTCCTCGCGCTGGCGCAGGAGGGCGCGCCACCCGACGTGCCTCCGGACGAGGCGGAGGCGCTCGGCGGCGGCGGCGGCGGCGACGGCGGCGGCGGCGGCGACGACGGCGGCGGGCTCGGCGGCGCGGCGCGCCGCGCGCGCCAGTCGATCTCTGTGGCGATGGGGCGGCTGGCGATGCGCGCCGACATCTCGCGCGGCGAAGTCGACGCGATGGAGATCCTGGACGAGGAGTCGAAGGGCCTCGTGCCCCTGTGCCACATCACGCTGATCCGCGCGACACTGCACAACCTTCGCACCGCCGGCTTCGACGCGTCCGAGTCGAACGTGCTCGTCCGTCTGCTCTACTCGTGGAATGACGAGCTCAACGGCGAGGACCACCGCCAGGCGGCCTGGCGGCTGCTGCGCGAGCACCGCGGCAACCTGAAGGGCGCCGCAGACCGTCTCGCCCACGAGCACGGCGAGTTCAGACGGCTCGACGGCGAGTACCACCTGCGCGGGTTGGCTGCGGCGCACGGCGCGCGCCGACTCGAGGCGGACGATGGGCTGCGCGAGCCGGAGTTCCAGTTCCTCATCTGCGTGCTGGGCGAGCATCTGCGCGAGGACCAGCTGAAGGCGGCGGAGATGTCCGCCGACTTCACGTCGCACGCCGTCGTCTCCTTCGAGAAGGTGGGGCAGCTGATGCGGTACATCAACCCGATGCTCCACCTGCGCGACCACAAGCAGCTGGGCTCGATCGCCGACCACGAGCGCCGCGCGCGCGAGCTGGCGGGGATCGACGCGTGCCACGCGCCGGGCGCCGACGACGTCGACATGTTCGGGACGGGGCTCTTCGGCCGGGCGGAGCGCAAGTTTGCGGAGCTGATGGAGGCGGAGGCGCGGCGGAGGATGCGGAAGGCGGCGCGCGCCGAGGCGAAGGCGGCGGCGGCGCGCCGGCGCAACTACACGTTCACCAACTGGCCGGGCACCGAGGAGGGGCAGGAGGAGGTGCGCCAGCGCCGCGTGAAGGCGCTTCGCGACGGCGCGTTCGGCTTCGGGTGAAGCGTGAGGACCCAGCGACAACGTCCTACTCGAGTACGCTTTACCGCTTTACTGAATTATATTGTATTTTTTCGCCCAGGCTAGGCCGCCACCACCGCGACGTGGCTGCCAACGCCACCCGTTCGCGCGTTCAGTTTCTCCGCCTCAAAGAGCGCGACCGCCAGCACCGCGTCGACGCCCGCCGCGACGAAGATCTTGTTGTTGCTCCCAAATCCGTTGTAGTACGCGATCGGCTCCTTCTTCGCGTTGGTCATGGCGAAGGGGGGTAAGTTAGTGAACGTCATCTCGGCACCATCCGTCTTGAACTGGGAGGCCTCCGGATCCACGCGGTACAGGCCGATAGGCGCGCCGTCGCCGGTGTACACGCGGCGGATAATGCCGACGGCGTGCATCACCGTCCCGTCCTCCATCGTCTGCGTCTTGTCCACCTTTCGAAACACGTTCCCTGCGAGCATGTCGCTGATCTGATAGGGCGTAGACAGGACGGGCGCCTCGCGAGCGTACAGTACGGAGCGGCTGTCGTTGCTCGCTTTGGTGATGTTGCCCACAAGCACCGCAGCCGGCTTTCCGGCTGCGTCAAACAAGGTGGTGGTCAATGTGGACATGTCTTGCGCCGACTGCAAAAGAATTCCGCCCTCGGGCTTCTCGTAGATTGTGACCTTGGGTTTCTTGGTCAAGCCGGTGCCTGCATGGGTCGGCAGCATCGTCGTCAAGCCGGTGCCTTCCGCAATCCGCAAGTGCAGCTCGATGTGAACGTTGGGGCTGAGGGCACCCTCGTGGTCTGGGTGGACCGACTGCGGAACGAGGAAGTCCTCGGGCAGCTTGGAGCCGCCGCACCCCATTTTGCGCCGGGCCAATTCCCTACGTCGCACAATTCCTCAGGCGGTTGTTCCCTCTGCCAGAGGAGGGCCAATTTTCTCGTCGCGCAGCTGTTGTACCATGGTACCCCGTGCAAAAAGCTCCGCTAGGAATTCCTAAACGCTCCGCCAGGCAGGCAGCGAGCGGCGCCGGTCGCCAACCTTGCCGTCCGCCGCCGCCAGCTGGCCGGCCACCAACCTTGCCGGCTGGACGGCCACTAACCTTGCCATCCGCCGCCGGCCACCAACGCCGTTCGCCGCCGGGCGATGGCGGACAGACCGAGCCAGATTATTCTAGTTCGTCTCGTCCGTTGGGCAGTCCGCCATCTCGCGACGCTCGCCTGTGCCGAGCTCGGTTGGAGCGGCGTCTCACTCGAGGGCATCGTGCTGTCGCCGCCTGCGGTCAACCTGCTCCTCGCGCGCGCAGGCCTTGCGCTCGTCGCGGGACGGCTGCGGCGGCTGCGCATCGCGTACTCGTGGGCGCACGGCCTGAACGTCGAGCTCGACGGCCTCGCGCTCGAGCTGCGCCCGTGCGCGCCGAGCGCCGCCGCCGCCGCCGCCGCCACCGCCACCGCCGCCGACAGCGCCGCGACTGCCTCCGACATCCTCGGGCGGCGGCCGCGGCCGCCGGCGCCACCCCTGCCTCGCGGCATGCAGGCGATGGCGGCACTCTTCCACCGCGCTCTCGCGCGGATGCGGATCACGCTCGACGGCCTCGCGGTGCGCCTCCACGCCGCCGACGGCGATGGCGCTGAAGACGCGCCGCCGCCGCCGTGCGCCGAGCTCCGCGTGGAGCGGCTCGAGCTCACGCCCGAAGGCGCCGGCGCGGCGGCGGACGCGGCGGCGGCGGCGGCGGCGGGGTCGGCGCCAGCAGGTAATGTGCCGCACGAGGCGTGCAAGGTGCTCCGCGTCGGCCGCGCGACACTCCTCCTCACGACGGCCGGCGACGACGTCGATGATGACAGTGAGGACGGCGGCGGCGGCGGCGGCGGCGTCCGCAGCGGCGGCGGCGGCGGCGACGACGATGACGACGCCGCCGCCGACGGCGAGTCGCTGTGCGTTGTGGGCTGTGTGCCCGACGAGCTGACGACCGTTGCGCTGCGCCTGCGGTCCGACGGTTCGGCGTGGTCGCTCGTCGATGCCGACTGCTGTGTGCGGCGGATCGAGCTGCTGGTGACGGCTGCCGACCTCGCCACCGCCGCGCGCCTTGCCGCGCCGTTTGCACTGCCAGCAGCAGCGCACGCAGCGGCGGCGCGAGGGCCGCGAAGGCCGCTTGCCCTCGTCATCGCCGAGCTGAGCGCTCTCGTCGAGAGAATGCTGCACGAGTCGGATGCACCCTCCGCCGCCGCGGCCGAGCGCCCGCCGCCGCCGCCGCCCGCCGCCGCGCCCGCCTTCGCGCGCGCCGCGGGCCCCAGCGTGAGCCTTCGCATCTTCAAGGCGACCGCAGCGCTGCTCCACGTCGCGCCGACCGCTGGCGCGCCGCCGTCGGTCGTCATCGCCTCCGCAGAGCGGTCGAAGTTCCGCTGCGACACCGTCGCGGGCGACGGCGCCGCCGCCGGCGCGCTGCGCGCGCGTTGGAGCTGCGAGGCCTTCGCCGTCCTCGAGCGTTCGGCCGCGGCCGACGTCGCCGGCCGCTCCGCCGATGCCGCCACCCCCGCCGCCATCGCCGCCCCCGTCCTCTGCGCGCTCGAGCGGAGGCTGCCACGCGCCCTCCGCGACCGCGCTTGCGCTGGCCGCCGCACCGCCACCGCCACCACCGCGCTGCTCCGGGTGGGCCGGTCAACCGCCGCGGGCGCCGCCGCCGAGGCGCTGAGCGTGAGCGTGTGCGCGTGGCCGCAGCGCGAGGTAGGCGTGCGCCTCGGCGTCGCCCATGCCGCCGCCGGCGCGTCGCTCCGCCGCTCCGCCGCCGCCGCCGCTGACGCTGCCGCCGCCGTGCTCGACTCCCTCCCGCCGCCACCGCCGCCCGGCGACGCGGCCGCGCCGTGGCGGCTACGCGCGCGCGCTGCGGGCGCCTCACTCGCGCTGCCGCCGGCCGCGTCGAGCGGCGCGCTCTCGCCCTCGCTGCTCCTCGAGTTGGGTGACCCGGCGCTGCAGATGCCACCGGCGGAGGCGGCGGCCGCCTCCGATGGCGGCCGCGACGACCACGACGACCGCGACGACGTCTCGCTGTGCTGTGCCTCCTTGGTGGTATGGCTGATCGACGGGGTCTCGCGGACGGCAGCGGGCGGCGCGGCTGCGGAGGTCGAGGCTGCTGCAGCAGCGGAGATGCGACAGTGGCTCACGCGGCTCGGCGCGCCGCTGGCGCCGGCCGGCGCGCTCGCCGTCGGCGCCGCCGCGCAGCCGGTGCTCGCGGCGTGGAGCGGCGGCGCTTCCGCCTGCGAGCTCCGCCTCGGCGGCGGCGGCGGAAGCGCGCGCCACAATCTGGCGCTGTTGCCCTGTGCCGCGCTGTGCGCCACGCCCAACAGCTACCACCAGCTGCTAGCTTTGCTGGGCGGGGGTGACGCCGATGACGCGCCGCCACCGCCACCACCGCCACCGCCGGCGTCCGCCGTCGGCACCGACGCAGCGCGGCGCTTCGAGGTGCGTTCCGCCGCGCTCTCGCTCCTGCTGCTTCCCACGCGCGCGGGGGCGACGTTGGGCGGGGGCGACCCCGGCGCATGCAGCAGCGTCGATGCGAAGCTCGAGGGCGCGCGCGGCGGTGTCTTTGTCGGCGCCGCCGGGTCGGTCGACGTGCTCGTGAGCGCCGAACGGTTGACCCTCGCGCGCCGGCGCGCCGCCGACGCGCCGCTCGCCGATGGCGTGGCGATTGCGCCGATTGCGCCGCCGCCGCCGATAGCGGCGGCGGCGTGGCGCAACCGCAGCGGCGGCGGCGGCGGCGGCGGCGGCGGCGGCGGCGGCGCGGCGCCCGCGCTGAGCGTGGACGTGGTCGTGCCGGCGTCGGCGTCGGCGGACCGGACACTCTCCGTCGCCCTCCACGGCGTCCTTCTCCAGCGCGCCGCCCTCGAGCCCACGTACGCCCGTATCGCCGAGTTCTTCGCCACGCCGCCCGCCGACGATCCGCTGACGCCACCGACGCCGACGGCGCCGACGGCCGCCGTCGACGAAGCGCCTGGCCGCTACTTCTGGCGGCTGTACGCGCACCTGCGGGAGTCAGCAATGCAGCACGCGCCGCCACCCGCCGCGGCGGTCGCGCCGCCGCCGTCGAGCACGCCGCCGGTGGAAGCGGCGCTGCGCCCTCACGCGCTGCTGCTTCTGCCGTCGCTGCACGTCTCATCGAACGCGCTGCGACACTCGCCCCTCTCCGTCGTCACCCTCGTGGTCCACTCCGCTGAGCTCCTCGTCGGCCGTTCGCCGCCGCCGCCGCTCTCATCGTCGCATACGCCGCCGCCGCCGCCGCAGCAGCATCACGGCCGCTCGCCCGCCGCCGAGGACGACAACAATAACGACCCGCCCGCGCTGGCGTTGCTGCAGGAGGCGGCGCGCAGCGGCGGCTTCGTCGAGGTCGCTGCCCTCTCGCGTCTCTGTGTCGTGTGGCGGTGGCTGTCGGCCCAGGTGACGCAGCACGCCGATGCCGATGTGGCGGCGGCGCCGCCGTGGCAGGTGCGCACGAGCAACGACGAGCTGCGCCTTCGCACGCGCGCGGACTCGGCGCGAGCGTTCGTCCAGCTGCTAAACGACCTCACGGACCCCGGTCCCCCGCCCACCGCCGCCGCCACGCCTGCCGCCGATGCCGCCGCCAGCGCCTCCGCCGCGCCGCTCCCCGCCGCGCTCGCGGCCCCGATGCTGGGGGCGTCGGGCGCCAGGGACGCGTCGAGGGACGCGTTGCGCCATGCGCTCCGGGACGCCTCCTCCTCCGGTGGGCGCCACAACGGCGCGGCGTGCGCGCTCGCGGCGGCGGCGCCCACCGCCCCGGCGGCACCCGGCGAAGGGGCGGCGGCGACACTGCTGCTCGGCGCCGCCGCCGGCGCGCGTCCGCCTGAGCAGCGCGCGCAGTGGCTTGGCGGCGCGTCGCCCGTCGTCATCGAGGGCCATGTCGCCAGCGCGCCGGGTTTTTGCACGGCGGCGAGCGCCGCCACGCCCGCCGCGCGCGCGCGCCGCGCCGCGCAGGCGGCGCCGCCGGCGAGCCTCTCGACGTATGAGGTGCAGCTCTCCTGGGTGATGCAGCCGGGCGCCGACTGGGGCCCCGACGACGACAGCGGCAGCGGCGACGGCGCGAACGACGGCGGCACGCGTGCCGTCGAGCTGAGCGTGCGCGGGCTGTCGGTCGCAGTCGAGCGGTGGGCCGCCCGCGGCGCCGACGCGGCGGCGGACGCGGCGGCAGCGGCGGCGGACGCGGCGGCAGGCGGCCTCGAGTGGCGGCTCGCGGTGAGATTGCGCGATCTCGAAGTGCTCGACCGGCTGCGCACCGCGGCAGCCGGCGCGGCGGGCGGCTCGGGGGCCGCCGGCGCGGCGGCGGCCGGCGCGGCGGCGGCCGGCGGCGTGCTTCCCTTCTTGTCGGCCGACGGCGCGGCGCCGTCGCCGCGCGAACAGCCAGAGCTGCTCGCGCTGAGCCTCGAGCGCGTCGCGGCCGAGCTGAGGCTGCGCATCAGGCTGGAGGCGATCCGCTTCGTCGTCGACCGACGGACGCTCGACTTCCTCCTTGGCTTCGTCCGCGCCGCCCTCCCGGCGCCGCCGCCTGCGGCACCGCCGCGCGCCGTGCCCGCCGCCGCCGCCGCCGCTAGTGCCAGCGCCGGCAGTGATGTCTTCTTCCAGATGGCCGACATACGCCCGCTGAGCGTCCGAGTCAATTACTACCCGCTGCGGCCGTCGTGCCGCGAGCTGTACGCCAACCCGTCGGCGGCGCAGTTTGCGAACCTGATGGCGCTCGAGGAGGTGCGGCTGCAATTCGGAAGGCTGCGGCTGAGCGGCCAGCGCTCGTGGGAGGAGCTCGGCGCCGCAGCGCTCAGCGAGTGGCAGCCGCAGCTGATCGCTCAGCTCCACCGCTGCGTCGGCGGCGCCGCGCCGCTGCGGCCGATTGTGAACATCGGCTGCGGCTTCACCGAGCTCGTCCTCGCCCCCGTCCACACCTGGCGCTCCCACGGGCTCGTCCTCCGCGGGCTGCGCCACGGCGGCGGCGCCTTCTTCCGCCACGTCCTTGTCGAGACGCTGTCGGTGGCGGAGGGGGTGCTGCTCCTCTCGCAGGGGGTGCTCGACGCGCTCGGCGCAGAGGCGGCGGCCCAGGCGGTCGCGCAGGGCGCGATGCTCGCCGCCAACCCGCAGCGCGTCGTCACGCTCAGCGAGTGAGCGAACGCCGGTGTAAAAAGTTAACGTCTCACGAAACACGACTGAGGGCGAGCCGGATTGCGTCGTTGTTCAATCAGAACGGCTTTGAGATCGGCAGTGTCGCGTAGCCGAGGCGTCGCGCGGCGGCAAGGCCGTCGGCGCCGAAATTTTGGCGGAAGGCGCCGAGCTGCACGGCGCTCAGCTGGCTGATCGCCACAGCGGGTGCCCACACCTCGGCGGCGTCTGTGGTGGGCGCCTCGGCCTCGGGCCGCGGCGGGCCGCCGCCCTCGGCGGTGGGGAGCCACTGCAGGTTGGTGGTGTAGTAGTCCTTCCGCTCCGAGAACGAGTACGCCGGTGACATCGGGATGCGCATCCCGCCGAGGCCGTGGTCGCCGGCGCCGCGTTCGCCGCCACGCGCGCCACCGCGCGCCGTCTCGGGTCGGAGGACGCCGAGGATCCATCCGAGGGTCTCCTCGGGCCACAGGAGCACCGCCTCGTGCGGGACGAGCAGCACGGTGCCGCTGCCGCCACCGCCGTCGGCGGCGGCGAGGCGCGTCCAGAACGAGTAGAAGTTTGCATACAGCCGCGCGAGCGTCGCGACGGGGAGCGCCGCCCGCTGGTCCTTCTCGGCCATCGTCGGCGCCGGCACGCGGAGGCCGTGCTCGTCGAGGTTGCGCAGCGCTTGCGGCAGCAGCCAGCGCCCCTCGAAGCCACCCGTCTGGCGGCGCGCCCACCACAGCTGGCTCACCACCCACGACACCGGGTTCTTCGCACACACGACGAAGCGCACGCGCGCTGCGGGAATCGGCGGGGCCACGCGCTCGCGGCTGACGAAGCAAGCGTCGACGAGCAGCGACGCGAGTGACCCCGCCGACCTCAGCGACCAGCCCTCGTCAGCACCACCCGCGCCCTTGCGGCGGGGCATGTACGGGCGGCCGCGGAAAGCCGCCGGACACGCACCCCGCGTCGTCGGCGGCCGCTCGTCGAGCAGCCGGTGCACCTCGTCGTGCTTGTACCACAGGCACGAGCGGCTCAGGTTGAAGCCGGTGCGCGGTCGTCGGTCATCCGTGGCCACGTCGCGCCCCGCCGCCTGGGCTACCATCTTCTCCTGGAGCCGGGCGACCAGCACGTCGGTGTCGGGCTCATCCGCGGCGCTCGCCACCGGCTGCCCCACGAGAGCGCGGTCGCACGCGCGCAGCGACTCGGTGCACGCCGGTGGCCGCGGCTGGCAGCCGCCGAGGCGCACGCCGTCACCGAGGCCGCGACCGTCGACGCTCGCGTTGCACAGCTCGGGCAGCTGCGGCACTCGGTGCTCGCGCAGCCGTGCTTCGACGATGTTCGTCCCCGTGCGCCGCAGCCCGAAGACGAGAGGCACCGCCGCGCCCGCCGCCATCTTCCGCTCGAGACGCGAGGCGGACGCCGAACACTCGGAGAGGGTCTGCGCGGGCGTCGCCCCGCTAGACCGCGGGTACAGCTCCGCGGCGACCTCGACGAGGAAGGCGCGGTGGGCCTCGCGCCATTCGTCCTGCTTCCCCTGCAGCTCGCGTAGCTGCTTGCCCTCGGGAAAGACGTACGACCCGCGGTCCACTAGCTCGTCCCACTCCTCGTCCGTCCCTCGGAGCAGCTTCAATTTTGCGGCTGGCGGCTCGCCGTTCGACTTCTCCTTCTTCCGCGCCAGCGGCCTGGAGAGACGGCGCGGTCGCGCTGCCGGCGCGAAGACATGCTTTGCGCGCGGCGTGACCTCGACCAGCTCGTGAACCACGGTGAGCGCCGCCAAGCCGAGGACGTAGTAAGGCAGGGCGCGACGGGAGAAGAGTTGGCGCTGCACCATGTGCAGCCAGCGCAAGTTTGTGCGCGCAGAAGTCGAAGAAGAGCGTCCCTCCCGACTCTTGCGGTTCATTGCGGTGCGTCGTCCCGCGAGGCCGTCTGTACACTCAATCGTTCGAATTTTCCTAGCGGTTCTGCCGCTACAAGCGTAAGGAGAATGGTAATCGCTACAAGCCCTCGCCCGTTATTTGCTCATCGTCCTCGCCGTCGCCGTCGCCGTCGCCGTCGCCGTCGTCGCCGCCGTCGCCGCCGCCGTCGCCGTCGCCGTCGTCGCCGCCGTCGTCGCTGCCGTCGTCGCTCGCACTCGCGGCGTCGGCGTCGGGGTCGGCGGCCTCGAGCCAGCCGACGCGCCGGGGGAGGAGGAGCATCGGCGCCACCTCGGTGAAGTAGTAGTACGTGTGGCCGCTCACCATCCCGAGGAGGTTGGGCATCACGTCGCCCGCCTGCAGCAGGTCCTGGAACATCTGCGCGACGGGGAGCCAGCCGCAGCGAATCTGGAAGAAGCCAAAGAGCGACATCACCTGGTGCTCGTACCTGCGGCGGCCGCGACGCGCGGCGTCAGAGGCTCGCGCCAAAGTGCGGGCCGAAGTGCGGCCCGAATTGCGGGGCATGCGGCGCTGCCGCGGCACAGGCGCACGTGCGCGCATAGAGGTAGACGAAGACCATCACCATCGGCGAGCCGAGGAAGATCATCGACTTCGAGAACTGCTTGAGGACGAGGAGGAAGGCGGCGTTCACGAGGATCGTCTTCACGAAGTCGGCGGGCTCCCACCGGTACTTGACGAGCTCGAGCACCTTCAGGCACTCGGCAAAGTGATAGAGCTGCAGCCAGTAGAAGATCGAGAGCACCTGGTCGCCCATGTAGAAGAAGTTGACGAGGAGCCGCCACCACTCGCCGTGCTCGAGCACGTCGCGTTCGCTGAAGCCGATCGCGCGCAGGTCGACCCTGCGCGCCGCGACGAGCACCGACAGGAAGACGCTGCCGGTGATCCACGTGCGCGTGATCGGCGGCGCCTCGCGGTACATGCGGAGCAGGCCGCCGAAAGACGTGATCCGCTCGTGCGCCTGCTGCGGCGGCTGCGGCGGCGACGAGGGCGCGTCGTCGCCGGCGAACTCGTCGTCCTCCTCCTCCTCCGCGACCGCGACGTCCGCGCCGCCGCGCAGGAAGTGCAGCGCACGCGAGGACGCGCCACGCGAACACCGCAGCGCCGGCCGACGCAGCGCCGGGCCGTGCGCGGACGCGCCGGCGGCGGGGCAGGAAAGCAAGGTGAGGACGACGAGGCTCGGCGCCAACCAGCGGAGAGGCATATCTCTCATGCCGCCGAGCTCACCCAGCTCCGCTAGGAATTTGTAGGAATTCGCCAGGCACTCCCGCTGCAGCTAAGCCGATGGAGGGCAGCAGCAGCGCGGCCGCCCTCGAAGAGGACGACTACGAGCCCAACTTTGGTGGCTCGCTGCCGCCAGCGCCGCCTGGCGGCCGTGCGGCACCGGCGGCCGGCGCGCGTGCCCGCATCCCCGGGCCGCTGGGTGCTCTGCTCTCGGGCGAGCTCAGCGGCGCCGCCGCGGAGGCGGCGGGCGGCGTCGGCGTGCAGCAGTCTCAGCCGGCGCGGCCGGCGGCGTTCTCGCCCAACAAGCACTTCTTCCGTCGGGCGGCCTCGTGGGTGCGGATGGAGGCGGAGCTGGGCGAGGCCGGCATGGAGGCGCGGCATAAGCTGAAGCGCGTGCTGGAGCAGTGCGCCAGGTGCGAGCGGATCTACCGCGTGCCGATGCTGGTGGTACTCCTCGAGTCGGTCGGCGCCTCGGAGGCGGGCGACGACGTGCGCGCGATGGTGAGCGACGAGACGGCGCAAATGGAGGCCACGGTCTCGGTCGACGTCCTCCGCGAGCAGGCGGGCAAGATCGTCGGCGGCGCGACGATGTACCTCGAGGACGTCGGCGTCCTGACGCTCGCGCCGTGGGCGCACCACCTGATCATCCACGGCGACTGCGTCAAGTCGGTCGAGGCGCCCGCCGCCAAGCAGAGCGAACACGCCGCCGCGCCGGCCGCCGCCAGCGTCTCGGCCGCTGCCACAGCCCACCGCGAGCCGCCGCCGCCGCAGCCGCGGCCGCCGCCACACGTGCCGCCGCCGCCGCAGCCAGGCGTGCCGCCGCCGCAGCCGCCCGTGCCGCCGCCGCAGCCGCCCGTGCCGTCGCCGCAGCCGTTCGCCTCGCAAACCGTCGCGTCAGAGGACGCGCACGCGTCGGAGCTGCTGCGGCAGCGCCCACCTCAGGCGCAGCACTCGCAGCGGCCTCCGCTCCCGCTCCCGCAGGCGGCGCCACCGTTGGCGGCGGCGGCGGCCGGTGGCAAGCGGCCCCGGGACGAGGAGCCGCCCGCGCCGCCGGCGGCCGCGCCGCCGCCGCCGCCCGCGAATTTCATGCTGCCGCCGCCGCCGCCGCCGGCGATGCCCGCTGGACGCGTCGGCAGCGCCCGCATCAACCGCGCCGTGGCGGCCGCGCCGCCGCCCGCGCGGGTGGCATCGCGGGTGTCCGCTTCGATAGCGGCCGCGCCGGCGCCTACTCCCGAGCCGGCGGCGGCAGTGCTCGACCCGAGCCGGATCAGCCAGTCGACGGCGGACGACCTCGACGACGACGAGTGGTGATCGTCCAGACGCAGCGGCGGCGGCGCCGGTCCCGTGTCCACCGTGAAAAACTGTACTCACAGCTCACACGCACACACAGCGAGCACTGCCGCGCTCACCACCCACCCGTCTTGCGGCGCCCGCCGAGTCCCTGCGGCATCGAGCCGAGCATGCCGAGGAGTGCGCCGGCGCCGCCGCCGAGGAGGGGGGCGAGGTCGGCGATGGAGCCCTTGCAGTCGGCGAGCGTGTGCAGCGCCGCCACCTCCCGCTCGAGGAACCCCATCGTGTCGGAGAAGCCGGGCGAGCCGTCGGTGAGCATGTACAGCTCGCCGGCGCCGTACACGGCGCCGACCGAGAGGTGCTTCATGTGGGCGTCGAGAGGGAGCGGGAAGAGCGGCGCTTGCGCCGACTCGCCGCACGCGTCGAGCAGCACGCCGGCGAGCGCGTGCGCATCGGCGAGCGCCGTCGGCAGGTTGTGCGGCAGTGCGCGCAGCGCGAGGGCCTGCGGCCACACCTTGACGTACTCCTCGAGCATGCGCAGCCTCGTCTGCATCGCGAGCAGCAGCCGGTTCTGCACCTCGAGCCCGTCGAACTCCTCTCGCATCGGCCCCGCGACCTCGGCCGACAGCGCGTCGTCGCACCGCCGCGAGAAGAACTCGACGAGCTCGACCGGCCCGCGCGCGCACAGCCCGTGCGCCATCGGCGAGAGGCCGCACGCCTCGGCGCCGGCGCCGAGCGCCTCGACCGACCACCCCTTCGCTGGCACCTCGAGCAGCGCCGCCTCGAGCAGCTGGGTGCGCAGCGACGCCGCGTCCGCGTCGTCGCCGCCGCCGGCGGCGTCCGCGCTGCTGCTGCTGCTGCCGACCTGCGGTCCCGCGGGCTTCGAGTAAAATCTCGCGACAGAGGGCGGGGGAGCACCGCGCGGTCGCCGCCGGACGACCGTGCGCAGCATCGAAAGGTGCTTCGCTGGCGTCGGAAATCGTTGCCCTTCGTCCACGCGGCCGACCGAGGTCCGCTTCTCGGAGATCTCCTCCTCCTCGCCGTCATGCTCGCCCTGGTCCTGAGCACGCAGGCGTACTCGCTCGGCCCGGCGCTGCGGCCGGCGCCGCCGGTTGGCGCGCGCGCCGCGCTGCTCACGATGGCGGATGGCCCGAGCGCCAAGGAGGTGAAGGCGCTCCGCGACATGACGGGCGCCGGCATGATGGACTGCAAGAAGGCTCTCGTCGAATGCGGGAACATGGAGGAGGCGACCGAGTTCCTGCGAAAGAAGGGCCTGGCGTCGGCCGACAAGAAGGCGAGCCGCGCGGCTAAGGAGGGCATCATCGACACGTACATCCACACGGGCGCGAAGCTCGGCGTGATGGTGGAGGTGAACTGCGAGACCGACTTCGTCGCGAAGCGGCCGGAGTTCGCGGAGCTGACGAGGGCGATCGCGATGCAGATCGCTGCCTGCCCCACCGTCGTGGCGGTGAGCGAGGACGACATCCCTGCCGACTGGGTCGAGCAGGAGAAGCGTATCGAGGCGCAGAGCGAGGACCTGAAGGGCAAGCCCGAGCAGATCGTCGACAAAATCGTGAGCGGCCGCGTGGCGAAGGCGATGAACTCGAAGCTCCTGCTCACGCAGCCGTACATCCGCGACCCGAACATGACGACGGAGGAGCTCGTCAAATCGTACATCGCCAAGCTCGGCGAGAACATCAAGGTGGCGCGCTTCGTGCGCTTCAACGTCGGCGGCTCGGTGACCGCCGAGCCGGAGGAGGAGGAGTAGGGTTTTATTGCTTGCTCTGCGCCATCATCACTGGCGTAGTTTGTTGCGGGCGCCGTTTTTAAAACGTACCGGCTACGGCCGCTCGGTGAGCCGCAGACGACCGCGGCGCCGCGGCGCCGCGACGGGATCACTGCTCACGACTTCTTGTACGCGACGATCGCGAGCCACACGTTGAAGATGAGGCCGGCGATCGAGCCCATGATCGGGTGGAGGAAAGGGATGGGCACCGAGTACATCAGCAGGTTGGAGACCGAGTAGAAGACGACGCCGCCGATGAGCGAGCCCTTGAACTTCTTCTTGATCGTGTCGACGAGCTGGCGCGCCGAGTCGCCGCGGAAGATCGACTGCAGCGCGAGGAAGAGGAAGACGTTGATCGGCCGGAAGAGCGCCTGCGTCACCGTCGTCTTGACGAGCGAGGTCACGAACGTGGAGCTCAGGATCTTCGAGCCGACGACGCCCGAGCTGAGCACCGTGCTCTTGTAGTTGCGGAACCAGCGCGCCATCACCTTCGTCCAGTAGTAGAACGGGAGAGAGGTCGATATGAGCGACGCGAGCGTCGAGCGGACCAGCCGCAGCTGGTCGATCCACACCGCCGGCGCGGCGCCGTTCGGGATCGTCTGCGCGAGCAGGTCGGCGCAGCCCTTGGTGAGCAGCCCGTGCGCCGAGACCATCGCGAGCGGGTGGTCCTTGCGCATGCCCACCAGCCACCCCGCACACTTCTGCAGCGTCTCTCCGCCGCCCACCGAGGCCACCCAGCCCGGTGTCACCATCTGCAGCCCCGTCGCGCTGCCTACGATCAGCGCCGAGCTCACGTACGACTTCATCGGCTTGATGCGGAACTTGAGCAGCTTCTCGTCGTCATTCTGCGGCTCCCAGTTCTTGGCGACCGGGTCGCCTCCGAGCACGACCGCCGCGGCGGCGGCGAGAAGCAGTACACGACCCATGAGGTCGGAGCTCTCGGAGATCGGGTTGCAGTCGTGTGGCTCTGAAATGCAGAATTCCTACCTGTACTGGCCTCCAGCCACTCCAGGCTCCTCAAGGGCGGCGGTGAGTGAGAAGGAACGTTTGTGTAGACTGAGCTTCGATTCCTAGGCAGCGCATGTCTGGAGGAGAACGTCTCTACTCGAACCGCACGCGCGCGGTCGACTCCGGCGTCGGGCTCTCGTCGCCGGTGCGCGGCCACAGGTCGCGGTCGAACAACGTCTCCTCGCCGCCCGCACCCGCATCCTCGAGCCGCGGCGCGATCCGTATCGGCGGCGGCCGCATCGCCGCCGGCGCGGGCGCGGTCGCGGCGACGGGCGCGGGCGCGGGCGCCGGCTGCTCGAGGAAGCGCTGCGCCTCCTCTGCCTTTGTGGCCTCCTCGCGCTCCTCCTCTGTCAGCGTGCGGTCGAGGCGCTCGACCGCGCTGTCGATCGCCTCGTCGTGCGGGCGGAGGTGCTCCCGCACACTCGGCGCGAGCGAGCGCAGGCGGTGCGCGCGCGCCTTGCGCGGCACCACGGCAGGGCGGCCGACAGGCAGGTCGGGGAAGGAGCGCGACTGCCGCAGCGCAGCCATATGCGCGCGGAAGTCCCTTTGCAGGATGGTCGAGTGCGGCTGGCGCGCGAGGCCTCCGAGAAGGTCCGCGCAACGGTGGTCCTCCTCCGCCGCGTGCTCCGCCGCCGCCTTCCGTGCGCGCCGCGCGAGCCGCCGCCGCCGCCGCGCCGCCGCCGCCGCCGCCGCCGCGCCGTCGTCGTCGCCGCCGCCGCCGCCGCCGCCGCCCTCGCCGTCGCGCAGCACGGTCTCCATCCGCTGCCGCGACGGCGGCGCCTCCGACGCCGAGCGGCGCAGCGGCCGCAGTTCGTGTTTGCGCGGCGCGCGGCCAAGCCCCAACTCGAGCGAGTCTCGGAGCACGCGGACGTAGATCTGGTCGCGCGTGCTGAGCGCCGGATTCTTGCTCCCGAGCGGGTGCAGTCCCCAGGCGCCCGCCTGCGCCGCTGCGAGGGCGCCCTGCCTGCTGGTTTCGATGCGTGTGGAACGCGAGTGCGTGTGCAACTGGTAGATGGTCGTGCCACCGCCGTCTGTGTGGCGCGCCGATGGACGAGGGCGCGACATGAAAAAATACAGCGACGAGAGCTGAAAGCGACTGTTTTCGCTTGCCAAGCACGCTCCGCAAGCGGAGCGACGTCCTCGAGCGCGCTGCAGAATTTTGCCAGGCGCAGACGCGTGGCCCTCATGTTTGCGCTAGCACTGTCTTTTGTTTCGTGAGGCGCCACTTGCAAACGACTTCGCCGCGATAACTAGACGCTCCGTACGTTGTTCATCAGGCGCCCGCGGGCGCCTGCTCTTCCTTGAGCGCGCCGCCAACGTGCTTGAACAGGAAGTTGAGCTGCAGGAGACGCTTCTCCGA
>Ga0163111_10001091_pt1 | contig 16404 bp, 10 predicted proteins | sample CRUFie1St18metaG_FD_109645 | JGI IMG/M metagenome (GOLD analysis project Ga0163111, IMG submission 109645) | Marine microbial communities from the Costa Rica Dome - CRUD Field 142mm St18 metaG | ecosystem: Environmental > Aquatic > Marine > Oceanic > Photic zone | place: Costa Rica: the Eastern...
GAGGCATCTTCCATCGTTCTAAAAAAATCTGATGGAGTAGGACGTTTGAATTTCCATCGTCTTGAATACTCCTTGAATGCAAAATCAAATAATTCTCTTCCCATTACTGTCTCTCTAAGAACAATCAATGCTGCTGTTGGCTTAGAATATGCATTCGGTCCTAATCTTAAGACAGAATCTGAGTTAGTCATTATGGGTACTTGATTTTCACTTTTCATATAATCCGTAATGTAGTCCAGAACATTGTCATTATTTCCATAAGCAGGAAAATTTTCCTCCCATTCAAATTCAGCTATGTATTCGAGAAAGCTATTGATACCCTCGTCCATCCAGGTCCATTGTCTCTCATCTGAATTTACAACCATCGGAAAATAGATATGCCCAATTTCGTGTATGATGACGCCAATCAAGCCATATTTAGTTCTTCTTGAATATGTATTTTTTGGAGTGTCTGTACTTTTGTTTTCTGAAGATTCTTCACTACTCTCTTTCTTTTTTTCAAAGGGTTCAGGCCTGTATCCGTTGAAAGTAATCATTGGATATTCCATACCGCCACTCTTCCAAGAATTGACTGATTGGGCAGTTGGATAAGGATAATTAAACGAGAAACGAGAATATACTTCCATGGTATGAACTACAGCATGTGTTGAGTATTTTGACCAAATTGGTTCTGCCTCATTTGGATAAAATGACATCGCTAAAACTTTGGGTTGTTTTTTATCATCTTGATGATGCGTCATAGCATCCCATATGTACTTTCTTGAGCTTGACCAAGCAAAATCTCGCACATTTTCTGCTTTAAATATCCAGGTTTTTTGACCTTGAGATTTATTTTTTTCATTATCGAGAGCTTCCTCAGGTGTGACTATAAAGATAGGTTTAGAAGTGTTTTCTGCTTCTTCTAAACGATCTCTTTGTAACTTGGAGAGAACAGTTTTTGGATTTTGAAGCTCACCAGTTGCGGATACGATGTGATCATCAGGGACTGTTATCTCAACAGTGTAGTCTCCAAATTCAAGAGTAAATTCCCCGCTCCCCAGAAAAGATTTATGTTGCCATCCTGCATAGTCCGTGTAAGCAGCGAGTCTCGGAAACCATTGAGCCAAAAAGAAAATTGAAGTATCAGTTTCGGGAAAATATTCATATCCACCTCTACTGCCAACACGCGCTTCAAGGAGAACATTGAAAGACCAATCAATAGAAAAAGTTATTTTGTCACCAGGCGAAAGAGCCTCTCCTAAATCTAGACGCATCATGGTATCCACAATTTTGAATGGAATTGGATCGCCTTTGTCGTCTGTGACTTTTTTTATGTCATAACCATAATCGATATCTTTGGCGAGTTGATCAACCGCGATTTGATTATAGGTCAATCTATCGCTATTTTTATCCCTAGAACCTCTTCCTACATCAGCAGATCTTCTTTCAAGTGAGTTATCTGCAAATCTATTTTGATCTAATTGCAACCAAATATAATTTAAAGTATCCGGTGAATTATTTTTATACGTTATGTCTTCTGAGGCTTCAATATGGCGTTTGGTTTCATCCAGTCTTAACTTAATGTGATAATCAGCTTCCTGCTGCCAATACTGGGGTCCTGGAGCACCAGAAGCTGTTCTGTATACATTAGGGCTTGGAAGATCAACATCTAACTGTCTGAATGCGTCATAGAAATCACCTTTTGTTTGACGGATTGCATCTGACCAAGCAACTTGACTGATAACTGAAAGCACTAATATTGATATAAAAAACTGTCGCATGAATTTTTCCTAAATTGAATTTTATAAATTTTATTTTTATGTAATTTACACGAAGAAAACGTTATTGTAATTAGGTTGTGTGTGAAATTTAAATCTTAAAAATAGAAATATATAAAATTACATGTATTATTTTTATTTAAAATGCCAAATTTTATGAGGTAGAAATATGTGCAAATCCTTATCTGTTATGTTTAAAGCGATTTTTTTAGTGATGTGTTTTGGATGTTCTGATAATTCAGTTAGTACTGATAAAGATCAAATTAAATCAGCCGATTTAGTCTTACTAAATGGTTATATCACTACTGTTGATCCAGATATTGGAAATGTAAGCGCAATGGCAATTAATGATTATAGAATAACTGCAGTTGGAAATGATAAAGAGATTGAGAACTACATAAGTGATAGCACTGAAGTTATTGATCTTAATGGACGTTTTGTTATGCCTGGTTTTATCGAGGGTCATGGACATTATATGAGCTTAGGAAGATCAAAACAGATACTTGATTTGAATGATGTGGTCGATTGGGAAGAAATTGTTTCAAAAGTAGCAGTAGCAGTTGATAAATCTAAGCCAGGAGATTGGATATTTGGAAGAGGTTGGCATCAGGATAAATGGAGCAGTCTACCTGATAATGCAGTAGATGGCGTTCCGATAAACGACACACTGAATAAAATATCACCTCAAAACCCTGTCGTTCTTGGTCACGCTAGCGGTCACGCAGCATTTTGGAATGATGCTGCTCTCGAAATTGCTGGTGTTGATAAGAACACTCTGGATCCAGAAGGTGGAACGATAGTCAGAGATCAATCAGGAAAAGCAACCGGATTAATGAGAGAGACGGCTCAGAGATTGATAAGAGAAGCGAGAAATGAATATGAAGGAAGAATGACGCCTCAACAGATTGAAAATCAGAATCGAGAGAGAGTCAAGATGGCAGCAAATGAAGCACTAAAATTTGGTGTTACATCATTTCATGACGCAGGAGCTAGTTTTGAAACTATTGATTTTTTTAAAAAACTTGAGAGTGAAGGGGAGTTAGATGTTCGTCTCTATGTAATGGTTAGAGGCGAGTCCAATGAAATGATGGACGTTGCACTTCCACAATATAAAATGCTTCCTGAGGGTAACGATTTTTTGACTGTACGATCAATAAAGAAACAAATAGACGGAGCACTTGGTGCACATGGAGCATGGTTACTGGAACCTTATGTGGATCTACCAGAAACATCAGGTTTGGTCCTTGAAACAGTTGAGGATATTACAAGAACCGCTGAAGTTGCAGTGAAACATGGATTTCAAGTAAATACACACGCAATTGGAGATAGGGCAAACAGAGAAACATTAGATATCTATGAAAATGTATGGAAAGATCTGCGTGTGAAAGGCGAAGATCTGCGTTGGAGAATAGAGCATGCTCAGCATATTCATCCGATTGATATACCCAGATTTGGTGAGCTAGGTATTATTGCTTCAGTTCAGGCAGTTCATGGGACATCAGATGGCCCATGGATACCAAGTAGACTTGGAGATGAGAGAGCGAAGGATACCTCTCAACCATGGAGAACACTATTTGAAACGGGTGCAATGATAACGAATGGAACTGATGTTCCTGTAGAGAGAATAGATCCTATTGCTTCTTATTATTCATCAGTCACAAGAAGAATGATCAACGGTGATGAGTTTTATCCAGAACATATAATGACAAGAAAAGAAGCGATGGAGACATATACTATCAATGGTGCTTATTCGGCGTTTGAGGAGGATATTAAGGGCAGTTTAACACCGGGAAAATATGCAGATTTTGTGGTTTTATCAGAAAATTTATTAACTGTTGATTATCAAGAAATTTTATCAGCTGAAGTAGAAATGACATTTGTTGGTGGTGAATTGAAGTATCAAAAATAATATTCATCATAATTTTGAGGACCAAACTTTGAGTCAAACAATCTACAAAAATTATATAGCTGGAGCATTTCAGTCTTCTCAAAAATTATTTGATGATATTAGCCCAATCGATGGGTCCCTAGTAGCAAAGGTTGCAGAAGCAAGTAATTCAGATGTTGATAAAGCTATAGATGCAGCGAGAAATGCTTTTAATACTGATTGGTCAAATATGTCATTAAAGACTCGATGTGATTTATTAGATAAAGTTGCTTTAACAATTGAAAAAAGATTTGATGATTTTGTTGATGCAGAGGTTGCAGATACTGGAAAACCGGCAAATCAAGCAAAATTAATTGACATTCCAAGGGGTGCTGAAAATTTTAGATTCTTTTCTAATTATATAAAAACTAGCAGGACTGATTCTTATGAAATGCAATATGAGGATGGTTCAAAAGTAATTAACTATTCTATCAGAAAGCCTAAAGGAGTAATTGCTGTAATTGCACCATGGAATTTACCTCTTTTGCTGCTGACATGGAAAGTTGCACCAGCGTTAGCAGCCGGTAATTGTATAGTTGCTAAACCATCAGAAGAGACACCAGGTACAGCAACACTTTTAGCTGAAGTTATTCATGAAGTGGGCTTTCCAAAAGGAGTTTTTAATATAGTTCATGGCTATGGTCCAAAATCAACTGGTGAATATCTTACCAAGCATCCTGATATTGATGCCATTACATTTACTGGAGAATCTGCAACTGGTTCTAAAATCATGAAATCTGCAGCTGATGGAGTAAAGCCAGTTTCATTTGAACTTGGTGGAAAAAATGCGGCAATTATTTTTGATGATGCAGACTTCGATGCCGCTATTGATGGAACATTAAAATCAGTCTTTGCCAATTGTGGGCAGGTATGTTTATGCACTGAGAGAGTATATGTTCATCAGTCAATTTATGAGAAATTTCTAGAAAAATTTAAATCTAAAGCCGAAAAGATAACAGAAAATTGGCCTCAGGAAGAATCACTGGATTTTGGACCATTGATATCAAAAGAACATAGAGATAAAGTTTTAAAGGCATTCTCAACTGCAATTTCTGATGGCGGTATTTTGGAAGTTGGGGGTGGAATTCCTGTATTTGATGATAAAAGAGACTCAGGTTCTTGGATTGAGCCAACAATATTTACAGGATTAGGTGAACAATCGGACTTAATCAAAAATGAAGTTTTTGGTCCTGTATGTCACATTACTGCATTTGAGTCTGAAAATGAGGTGCTCGAAAAAGCAAATGACTCAGAGTATGGATTGGCGGCTGCCATTTGGACAAAGGATATTAATAAAGCTCATTTAATTTCAGCGAAACTGAATGTGGGTGTTGTATGGATAAACTCATGGTATTTGAGAGATCTGAGAACTCCTTTTGGAGGTATGAAATTATCTGGTATTGGTCGAGAAGGTGGTCAACATTCTTTGGAATTTTATTCTGAATTAACCAACGTTTGTATAAAGTTATAATGTCTATTTTTCATAATATTTTTCTTTATCTTGTTATTGGAATTTTCCCCACCATTCCTTTCGTCGCTATTTATCTATTTCTCTCAAAAAAGAAATTAAGAGAGATACCCAGGTCTCCTCTCATTTTTGCATCTCTTTTGATGGGATGGCTACTCAATATATTCTTTGAAATTTTCTAGAAAAATGCTTTCTACACCAGACATAAATGATAAATTTCCTGAAACTAGCGTAATCACTGATTTCAGACATTTCGGAGCTTTGAATAATTTTTTTGGCCCAGTAACTACTGTTGACTGTTTTGAGGATAATTCTCTTGTGAAGAGAGCGCTCTCAGAAAAAAGTAACGGAGGGGTTTTGGTTGTATGTGGGAAAAAATCAAAAAATGTTGCACTTATGGGAGATATGATAGCTACGATGGCACATGATAATGGTTGGTCTGGAGTTATAATAAATGGTTGTGTGAGAGATGTTGAGATATTAAATACTATTAATATTGGTATTATGGCTCTGGGCGCTTGTCCGAGGAAAAGCAAGAAAGAAAATAAAGGTGAAATTGATAAAAGTATAACAATTAACAATATAAATATTGAACCACAGAAATGGATATATGCAGATTTGAACGGCATCTTAGTTGCAAACACTAAGCTTGAGATTTAATCTGATTTTTTTTTCTTTTCTGCTTTAAGTTATTTTTTTTAAATCGACTTCCATGTTTCAAGTACACTTCTTTGGAGATCTTCTTGAAACTGTCTTGAGATCTGATTGACCAGATTGTCTCTCTTGCTTTTTTTGCAGTCGCAACAGGGTCAATGATCTTCTCTCTATAGTAGCTATCCAGCTCGCAATTATGAATTAATTTTGGAGAAATTTGATTTAATTTCTTTATTTGAGATTTTATGAAATATGAATCAGGGTCTTGATCAATACTTTGTTTTATAACTGAGTAGATCCTCGGAAGATTAATGCCTGTTACACCACTTTGCATTTGCACCTGACAAATATGGATACCAGGTTCATAATCAACAAACATTTCAGCGAGCAGTGGAGACGTTTTTTGCCATGGTTGCCATAAATTATATGAAGCAAATGACATTATCATTGCTCTCATTCTGAAGTTTATCCATCCATTTTTTCTTAAAAAAATCAAACAAGCATCAAGAAAAGGAAAACCTGTCTCACCTTTTATCCATTTTTCAATAAGCTCAGAATCAATATTACCTCTAAGATCATCACACATTGAATGCATTGACTTAAACTCTAATTCTGGTTCGGTTTGAAGTTTTTGAATAAAATGACAATGCCAATGAAGACGTTTTTTAAAAGAGATAAGATCTTTTTTGAAATTAGATTTTGTTATCTCTTTCATTAACGTTTGGTAGACAAATTTGAGAGAAATTGAGCCATGAGAGATATGAGGAGAAAGACGGGAGCAAGAAATTTGAGAATCCATCGGATTTGACATCTTGATTGCGTAACCATCAGCTCTCTGGTTAAGAAATGATCGTAATAATTTTAAAGCCTCTTTTTCTCCTCCTTTCTGAAATGAGGAATGCGTGGGTAACTTCTTCTTAATCAGTTTTGAAATTTTCTTATATGGTAGAAGAGAAACACTCACATTTTTTTTATTTCTTGATGGGTGATCAAGAAGTCTAGAATTCATGATTTTGAACCAATTTTTTGACCAGATTTCCCTATCTATTTTGCTAGTCTGAATTCCAAAATTTTCATAACATCTGATTCTACCTCGATGATGAAAGTAATTTTTTAATTTGAATATTGACTGCCTGTATTCATGCACATCAGTGCTGTGATTAAGATGGATTATGGAATCTGGAAAATTATTCTCAATCCAGATAATTAAATTTTCAAGTGGTTCTTGAAAAATATATATTTTTGAATTTATTTTCTCTAACTCATTATTCAGTTCTTCGAGCGACTGATCAACAAAGTTAAGCTGCCTCAATGAATAGCCATTGTTATTCCAATAATCATAATCTAATACATACAAAACAATGTATTTTCCTCTAAGAGAGGCATTATAGAGAGCTGGATTATCTCTCATTCGAAGATCTTTGTGCAGAAGAACAATATCCATTATTTATTTAAATAGAATATGATTTTATGTGAAAAAAAATTCAATCATTTTTCAATGCTTTTATTGATGTCATCTAAATGCATGAAAAATCGTATTTATTATTAAGTATTATTGCTGATGTATTTTTCGAGTAATTCTTGCTTTCCTGATTTTATTTCTGGCTCAACAATTTTTTCAGTAATTTGTTCTAAAGTTAATTTTCCGGCAAGTATCTGTTTTGATTCCTCTGAGGACCAGCCTTCGTATCTCTTTTTTTTGAATGACTCTAATACATTTTCCTCGATCATTTTGGCTGCATTCATAAGAGATTTGGCTAGGATATCTATTCCTCCGATATGAGCTATAAATAAATCCTCTAAATCAATACTTTGCCTTCTGAGTTTAGCATCAAAATTAAATCCACCATTCTTAAAACCACCATTCATAATAATATTTTTGATTATCATCGTCATTTCTTTGGAATCATCAATGAATTGATCTGTATCCCATCCATTCTGGGGATCACCGCGATTAATATCTATTGAGCCAAAGGCATCGAATGCAAATGCATTAGCAACTTCATGCTCAAAAGATGACCCTGCTAATGTAGCGTGATTTGCCTCAATATTAAGTTTAATATGATCTCGTAAATCATATTGTTCAAGAAAAGCAATTACTGTCGCTACATCACGGTCATATTGATGTTTTGTTGGTTCATGAGGTTTTGGTTCAATTAGTAACTGACCTTTAAACCCAATTTTTTCCTTATGCTCGACAACAAGACTCAAAAATCTTGCATATTGAGATAGCTCTTTTTTTATATCGGTATTTAAAAGTGTATCGTATCCTTCTCGACCTCCCCATAGAACATAATTTTTACCCTTAAGTTGATGTGTTATCTCCAACATATTTTTTACTTGAAATGCTGCACACTTGAATACCTCCGGATCAGGATTTGTCGCAGCTCCTGCCATATACCTAGGGTGACTGAAAAGATTTGCAGTGCCCCATAATAGTTGAGTATTGGTTTCTTCCATCTTTAATGAGATAGGATCTATCATTTTTTTAAGATTTTCTGACAATTCTCTCACTGAATCTCCATGTGCTGCCATATCAACATCATGAAAACAAAAGTAAGGGGCTCCAATTTTATTTAAAAAATCAAAAGCAGAGTCGAGTTTCTTCAAAGCATTCTCATGTGAAGAGGGATTTTTTAACCAAGGTCTATTAAAAGTAGATTCTCCAAAAACATCATTACCACCCCAATTAAAAGAATGCCAATAACAGATTGCGATCCTCAGATGATCTCTCATGCTCTTACCAAGTATTACTTTATCTTCTTCGTAGAAGTTGAAAGAGAGCGGATCTTTATTCTCGCTTCCATGAAATTTAATTTTTGGAATATGGTTAAAAATTGTTTTGGACATAATATTTTTATTGATTTAAATTTTTTGTTTCTTGATAAAGTGATCGCCATTTTTTCATTTTGGCATGGTAAAGCTCAGTATAGTTTTTTTCCGGTTCAATTACTTCAATGATTGATGAGGGTTGACATAAACTTTCCAAGTCTTTTCCTGTGACGCCAGACTGAGCCAAGATGGCAGCTCCTTTTGCAGGTCCTGTTTCTGAGCCATCTCGATAAACGAGTGTTCTGTTAAGACAATTCGCAATTATTTTGCCCCAGTATATTGACTGTGATCCTCCACCAATAACTGAAATCGTATTGCATTTTCCTCCACCCTCCACGAGCGCTTTATATCCGTCGCTTAACGCAAAAGCCACTCCTTCAAGCGCTGCATGAATTATGGAGGCTCTGTTTGTGTTGGATTTAAGCCCGAAAAGAGCAGCGCTTGCATGGGGGTTGTTGTGAGGAGTTCTTTCTCCACTTAAGTAGGGAAGAAACATTATATTCTCAGAATCTCTCTTTTTTTCTGCAGCCTCGTAAGCTTTAGCTGGAGATTCATAACCAACAAGATTAGCGCACCAATCAATGGCTGAAGCAGCAGAGAGTATTACAGCCATCTGGTGCCATGTTTGGGGCACTGCATGACAAAATGCGTGAATCCCTTGTTTTAAATTAGGTAAAAATCCATCAGTGACTAGGAATATTACACCAGATGTGCCTAAAACTAAGGAAGCATCATCGGGAGTGATAACTGAAGAACCAATCGCTCCAGCTGCTTGATCCCCAGCACCAGCGACTATTGGTATCATAGGTATACCAAGTTTTTCCGAAGAGGATTTCGAAATTTTTCCAGTTATTTGATTTCCTTCAAACAATTCTGGCAATTGTTGAGAAGATATTCCTGATATCTCTAATGCATCAATACTCCAGGATCGTTTTTTAGTATTTAACCACATTGTTCCTGAGGCATCTGAAGTGTCTGTTGCAAACTCTCCACTCCATTTCAGTCTCAGATAATCCTTGGGAAGGAGTATTTTTTGAATTGCTGAAAAGTTCTCTTTTTCGTATTTTCTAACCCATTCTATTTTAGGTGAAGTGAATCCTGGCATAACTTGATTGCCAGTAATTTTGTTAAGATTAGGAAATTCTTTTTCTAATTCTTTGCATTCTTCATAGGATCTCCCATCATTCCATAGAATTGCTGGTCTAATAGGACGCTCTTTTTTATCTAATAGGACTGCGCCATGCATTTGACCGGATAAACCCATTCCTTTTAATTTTGATCTAATATTTTTTGGTATTTTTAGAATGGCTTTTTCAGCTGCTTCTATCCAATCTGATGGACTCTGTTCATTCCATAATGGATTAGGTCTCGATAATGAGAGTGATTGGCTTGATTGTGCAGTTATCTCGCCTTCATCATCAATTACAATTACTTTTACAGATGATGTACCGAGATCAAGACCAAGGAACATATTCTCTTCTTATTGTGTGATTTGATTTGTATAAATTGAACATAATACTAATTCTGTTGATGGGATAGTTTCTATGTTATCGCCCAGCCTTTGCACAAATTTTGTATCTTTTTTAAATTCAGGCCAATGAGAGATATTAGAGTTGTTCGGATTGTCGTTTTTCGCGAAATTTGTCCAATAATCCGTAATTATGTCGGTGATTTCATTATCTAAATTTGTGGTGGTCATCCATTCATCATGAGTATTAAAAACATAGGGCAATTCTGCGCCATGATATGCTCTTACCATTGGATGCTTCGCAGAATCTCCCTCACGAATCCTGTCAAAATAATATACCCAACTTTTGCCTTTATCACTTGTTATATTTGCTGCTAAGTTTTCTGAAGGGCATAGCATTCCTTCAGCCGTATATAATCTATCAATAATATTTCTAGGGTCTGTTTCACTTTTAAACGTATTCATTACACCATCAGTCATTGATGAAAATAATTGATTCGCTATTATTTCAAGCATTTCTGGTGACACATTTTCAGGGGTATTCGCATAATACTCATCTGCATTAGTGCCAATAATCACTCTCATGTTTGAAAGATCTTTATTTTGTATATCCAACCATGTTGGTCGTTTTATTAAATATCCATCCACTGCAGGAGAGTGGTAGTGTTCGGAAAATTCTTTCTGATAGGCATTGAGAATTTTGTCTGCTGTCACACTTTTTAATTCATCGAGTGATAGTGGTGTATCTGAGGAACTTAATATTTTTGCAAGTTTTGAACCTCTATTTCGTTCATCTTCCATACTTGATCTGACATGCCCATTACCATTTGTTTGTTGTGGCAATCCAAATCCAGCATTACTCTGTAAGATAGCTTTATGAAAAAGATTCTTTGCGGGATCTGCAAACATTAAAGCCAGGATATCTTGTGCGCCAGCTGACTCACCAAATGCAGTTACATTATTAGGATTTCCTCCAAATTTTTTAATATTCTTTTTAATCCATTCAAGTGCAAGGACCTGATCCCATAATCCAAAATTAGCATTTATCGACCCTTGTATTTCTGGATGTGAAAAGAATCCAAAAACACCAAGTCGATAAGCTATGCTAACTACCACAACATCTTTTTTAGCTAATGCATATCCATGATAATTTGGTTCAAAAGACCATCCACTGTTATTACTTCCACCATGAATATAGACCATGACAGGCAGATCGGCAGTGTTATCTAGCGTGGGTGTCCATACGTTCAAATAAAGACAATCTTCATTTATCGATAAGTCTTCAACAATGTCTCTTGGATTACCGAACACCTCTGCCAGATCACGATACCACTCCAATATCCCCATAGGTTGCACACAGGCTGGAGAGAAATTTTTTACATGTCTTACAGAATTTTTTGCTTGATAATGAACTGGAGCAGACCATCTAAGTTCATCCACTGGAGGCTCTGCAAATGGAATTCCGAGAAAGGCTGCTATATCAGTGTTTTGGTGGTACTTTCCGATTAAGGTTTGATTTTCAACATCAACTTTTGGCTCATTTGAACAACCACTTATTGCGGTAATGAAAATATAAAAAATCAAGAACTTTCTCATGTTGAATCTCACAGTTAATTTTAGTTAAATCCTATGTTCAATCTAACACACTATTGTCCTATTAAAAAAATCCAAAATAAATTTACGCTTTCCATATCACAATACGAAATTAAATCTATCTCTAGTATTGAAAGAAGAGTTAAAATAATAGGTAGAGATAATAAGAGGTAAAGAATGAATCAAAAATTGAATATTAAAGAATTAATTTCGGCACAAAAACCAGGTTGGTCTTTGGATCAAAGATTTTATACAGACCCTGATATTTATCAACTTGAATTGGATCATATTATTTCTCAAAACTGGATATTCGCTGGCCATGAATCACAAATTCCCAATGCTGGTGATTTTAGAGTTATTAATGTTGCTAATGAGTCAGCAATCATCGTTCGTAATAAAGATGGAAAATTGAAGGCATTTGCCAATGTTTGTAGACACAGAGGCTCGCTTGTTTGTCTCGAGAGTGAGGGTTCAATAAATAAATTTAGCTGCCCATACCATGGTTGGGTTTATAATTTAGACGGTGAGCTCACTGCAGCCAGAAATATGCCAAATGATTTCGATAAGAGCGATTTCAGTTTACATAAACTCTCCATAGACATTATCTATGGTTTAGTTTTTGTGTGTTTTTCAGATAGCCCTCCATCATGGGATGGGGCCAAGAGAGACTTAAAAGAGCCAATGGAGATGTTTGATTTTGAGAATTTAAAAGTTGCAGCTGAAATTACTTATCCAATTGAAGCAAATTGGAAACTTTCTATTGAAAATTATCAGGAGTGTTATCATTGCGCTACTGCGCATCCTGAATATGCCAAGATGCATACTCTTATGCTGGATGACTCAAAGAGAGACAGAGTCCAGGAACACATGCTTGAGAGCATGGAATCATGTGGGATAAAAAATATAGAGATTGATTTTATCGATATGAAGGCAAGAGAAGGCGAGCAAGGATATGGCTATAGCCGTACGGCCTTATTCAAGGGATACAAAACTGGCAGTAAGGATGGTGAGGCAGTTGCTCCTTTGCTAGGTAATTTTAAAGGTTATGACGGTGGTGCATCAGACTTTTCATTTGGTGCCTTTACCTTTATGCTTGCTTATAGCGATCACGTTGTAGTTTATGTTTTTACACCTGTTGATATTAATAACAGTGAATGCAAAATCTACTGGTTAGTCAGGAATGATGCTGAGGAAGGCAAGGACTATAACAAAGATGATTTAGTGTGGTTATGGGATGTAACTACACATGCGGATAAAACTATCATCGTGAATAATCGTAAAGGGGTTGAATCTAAATACTACGTACCCGGTCCATTTTCGGGTATGGAAGATGCAGAGAGTGTTTATATCCAATGGATATTAAAAGAATTGGCTTCAAGAATTTAAATTCAGTCATTCTCAGTTTTTATTAATTCATCAAATAAGGCTAAAGTTTGGAAATAGAGCTTAATAATCAGGCGAAAAAGTGGCAAAAAATAGCCCGCGATTATGCTGACAACTATCTACAACCTCATGAAATAGAGGCTGAGCTCAACAATGGTGAGCTTTCAAAAGAAATCACATCAAGAAACAAGAAAAAAGCTATCGAATTAGGTTTTACCGCTATCGATGTCCCAGAAAAATATGGTGGACTTCAACTCTCAATGGTTGAGCAGGTAGCAATTTGGGAGCAATTGGGCAGGGTAACAAATGCACTTTCATGGTGCTTTCCTGAAGCACAATCGTGGATGTTCGATGCGTGCTCAGAAGAGCAAATAAATGAATATATTATTCCTTTAATGAAAGGAGCAAAAAAGGATTGTTACGCTATAACCGAATCAGGTTCAGGTTCAGATGTAGCTAATTTAGAAGCAACAGCTGAAAAAGTTAAAAATGGGTATATCTTAAATGGAGAAAAATGGTACGTAACAAGTGCAAATTTAGCTGATTATTTCTGGTTTCAAGCTTATTTACCTGATGAAGAAGAAGATGCATTGTTTCTGGTTGATAAAGATACAGATGGAATTGAAATGATTGAATCACCATTATTCAGTCATACATATGCAGCACATCATCCTACTTATAAATTTGAAAATGTTCTCGTCAGTGAGGGGCAGCGAGTCGGTAAGCGAGGCGATGGGATGGCATTCACACACAGTTGGTTTAGGCACGAAAGACTCATGATTGGGGCAAGAAGTTGTGGTGCTGCAGCAAGATTGATAGAAGATGCAAAAAAGTTTGCTGAAGAAAGAATCGTGGACGGAAAACCGCTCATTGAAAAACAGATAATTCAATTTATGTTAGCAGATTGTGCCACTGAACTGTGGGCGTCAAGATTGATGACTTTTGAGGCTGCAAGTGCAGATGATGAAAAACTAGATGTTAAAGTTTTGCATAATCGTTGTTCAATGGTAAAGCTTTATGTGTCAGAAGCAGCGAATAGGATTGCTGATAGAGCTCTTCAGATATTTGGTGGAAGGGGCTACATGAGAGAAAATGTCGCTGAAAGATTCTTCCGAGAATTAAGGGTGGATCGAATTTGGGAAGGAACAAGTGAGATTCAAAGACTTATTATAGCGCGCTCTATGCAGAAAAGAGGTCTTGATGGAATGTAGAACACTATGCCAAGAAGATTAGATAAATCCAACTCACAATTTAATCGAGCAATCACAAAACTCCCTTTGGGTGTATCCTCAAATTTTAGATACTGGGGAGATGATAAAACCATATATATTAAAAAAGGCAAGGGTGGGAGAATATGGGACCTAGATGATAACCAGTATATAGACTATCGTCTAGCCTACGGGCCAATTATCCTTGGTTATCAAGATGAACGAGTAGACGAATCTGCAAGAAACGGTATGAATATGGGTGGTGTATTCGCACTTGCAACTGAGCTTGAATATGAAATCGCAACTAGAATCAGCGGGATGGTGAAGTCAGCAGAGTTAGTTCGATTTTCTAATTCTGGCACTGAAGCTGTAATGGCGGCTTTGAGAATAGCAAGGTCATTCTCAGGTAAGGACGGTCATGTAATTCTCGAAGGAGGTTATCACGGTGTATTTAGTGAAGTTATGTGGTATTCAGAAATTGAGGATTGGGATCCAAAAACTGGAGATCCTGCTCTTATGCCATACGGTAATGGTATTCCGAAGATTACGAAGAAATTAAACTATACTGCACCAATCAATGATGCTAATGCCATAGAAGATTTGTTCAAAAAATCTGGTCATGATATCGGTGCATTTTTAGTAGAACCAATTATGGGTAATTGTTGCAGTATTAGTGCTAACCAACAATATATGAAAGATATAAGATACTTGTGTGACAAGCACGAAGTCGTATTGATTATTGATGAAGTGAAAACAGGTTTTAGAGTTGCTAAAGGTGGCGCTCAAGAACTTTACAATGTCGATGCTGATTTATGTACCTTTGCAAAAGCTATGGGTAATGGCTATCCGATAGCAGTTGTTGCAGGAAAAGAAGAGATTATGAGACACGTAGGAGGAGATAATGGTGTCGTTCATGGTGGCACTTTTACAGGGCATTCTGTTTCTCTATCTGCAGCTTCCAAAACTCTTGAAATAATTGATGAAACCGATGCTTTAAAAAATATTGAAGAATACGGTAAAAAGTTGCAACATGGAATAAGTAAGATATTAGAAACAAGAAATATCGCACATGATTTTTCCGGACACCCATCGATGATGGGGCTCTTTTTCTCTGAAAAAGTACCTACTGATTACAGGGGCTGGTTGAATTCAGATTATCAATTTTATGATACTCTCGCTCCTAATCTTCATGAGCTGGGTATACTGGTTGAGCCGGATTCAAGAGAGCCGTGGTTTTTGTGTGAGTCTCACGATATGAAATGTTTAAACGAAACACTGGACAAATTTGAGCAAGCAGTAGACATTACAAAAGAAAAATTAAATACTTAAATAAATAGGCAAATAACTCAATGAAAAATTATGATGCAATTGTTGTTGGAGCTGGTCACAACGGACTCGCTAATGCTGCTTTTCTCGCTAAAGCTGGATTAAATGTCCTTTGCGTAGAAAAAAACGATTACATCGGTGGGGCTGCTGTCAGTAGAGAACTCTATAAAGATTGGAAGTATTCAAATTGTTCTTATGTCTGTAGTTTACTTCGACCAGAAATATACAGAGATCTTGAGTTACACAAACACGGACTACAAGTAACACCATACGGTGGCTCTCTTCAATTTATGGAGAATGGCGATTACTTTGGTTCTTATCATGATCATGAGGCAGCGCATCGCGAAATGGCAAGGCATTCCCTTCATGATGCTGATGCTTATACTAGATATTCAACTGATACAATGCGTCAATGTCGTCTCATCCGTGATTTTCTTCTGAGAACAGCTCCAGATCCAACTTCATTTAAACCAAGGGATATAAAAGAGCTGATTATGCTTGGTAATAAATTCCTGGAACTTGGTGAGGATAGACTATATGAAACAATTCGTTTTTGGACCATGAGTGTTGCTGATTATTTGGATGAGTATTTTGAAACTGATGTTATAAAAACTGCCCTTTCGGGAAGTGGTATTATTGGTACTGCACTTGGTATACATTCACCGGGAACAGCTTATGTTTTATTACATCATTATATGGGTGATGTAGATGGAAATGTAGGAACATGGGGTTTTGCCAGAGGTGGTATGGGCGCTGTTTCCAATTCACTTGCTGGAGCATTTCAGTCA
>Ga0163111_10001092_pt1 | contig 16387 bp, 3 predicted proteins | sample CRUFie1St18metaG_FD_109645 | JGI IMG/M metagenome (GOLD analysis project Ga0163111, IMG submission 109645) | Marine microbial communities from the Costa Rica Dome - CRUD Field 142mm St18 metaG | ecosystem: Environmental > Aquatic > Marine > Oceanic > Photic zone | place: Costa Rica: the Eastern...
CCCAGCTGGGAATACCCTACTCAAGCGCTTGACCTTCGAATGCCCAGCTGGGAATACCCTACTCAAGCGCTTGACCTTCGAATGCCCAGCTGGGAATACCCTACTCAAGCGCTTGACCTTCGAATACCCAGCTGGGAATACCCTACTCAAGCGCTTGGCCTTCGAATACCCAGCTGGGAATAGGCACGAACAGCGTTCGGTATAAGATAATTCCTCGCTCTAGAATATACAAGACCTACGCTCACCCTGGTCACAAATAAATATAAGTCAAATTATGCTATAAAAAAACAGGGGATCTCCCTAAGGAGTCCCCTGCTTCATTCATATATCTTAAATAAGGATACCCTTATTCTTTCACTATCTTTTGAACCAACTCTCCACCTTCTCCCATAATATGCAAGAAGTATACACCCGAGGAAAGCCCGCTCATATCGAGTTGTTCTTTCATCAAGCCTGATGTAGGAGGAAGATCCATTTCAATCTGTGTTCTACCAAGCATATCTACCAACTTAAGCTCTAGGTTCATTGGCTCAGCCAATTCTGCTTTTACGGTCAATAGACCTTGGGTTGGATTTGGATATACCTCTAGATCGTGTAGCAACAATTCTAGGTCAATAGAAGTGGCTCCTACTTCAATCGTCTGACATACGGAATCGGTTCCACAGTCATCAGAAATAATCAAACAAACATCATAGGTTCCTGCTGCAGCATACGTATGACTTGGATTTTGGAAAGAAGACGAATTACCATCTCCGAATGACCAAATCCAAGCAGAAGGAGCTCCCATTGTTTGATCAGAGAAGTTTACTGTCAATCCATCCATACCAAACATAAAGCTCGCCTCTTCTGGCTCACAAGTAACCTCTACTGACTTACAAATTGTGTTTGTTCCACAAGAATCTGTTGCTGTCAGACATACCGTATAAGTACCAAACGACGCATAAGTATAAGTTGGGTTTTGGACAAAGGATACATTACCATCTCCGAAGTCCCATGCCCATGAAGTTGGGCTACCAGGCGTCATATCCATAAAGTCTACTGTAGTCGCAACGCTTGTTGCATTGAAGTTTACTTCTGGATTTGGACAAGTCAAGACAATCTGCTGACAATTAACCGTCGTGTCACACTCATTCGTAACGGTGAAGCATACTGTATATGTTCCATAGTCAGTATAGTTGTGCAATGGATTTGCTTGTGTAGATTGTCCACCATCACCAAAGTCCCAAAGAATGGTCAATGGGTCATTGTTACTACTGTCAGTAAACTGAACAGATAGGCCATCAGCACTGATACCGAAGTTCGCATCAGATGCAGGACAAACAACTGTAACTACCTGACAACTAGAAGCTGATCCACAGATATTGGTTGCAGTCAAACAAACAGGATAGGTTCCTGGCTCTTCGAATGTATGTAGAGGATTCTCGAATGTAGAGGTATTACCATCTCCGAAATCCCATGCAAATTCGAATGCGCCACCTACAGTCGTATTACTGAAGGTAACCTCTAGGTTATCACTTGCTTGTATGAAGCTTACCAATGGAGCAGGACAGGTTACATTAATCTGCTGACAGAAAGTATCATTACGGCACTCATTCGCAACAATCAAACATACATCATAAACGCCAGGCATTGTATATGTATGTACAGGGTCTTGGTTTGTAGAGATATTGCCATCTCCGAAGTCCCAGAACCATGCTACGTTTGGCAATTGACCAATAGAACCATCTTGGAAAGTAATCTCCAAGTCATTCGCTTGATACAAGAAGAATGGTGTAATAAATGGACAAGACACAGAAACGATACGACAAGTTGTGTTTGAACCACACTCATTCGTTGTTGTCAAACAAACAAAGTAGTCTCCGCCTTCTGCATAAGAATGCGATGGGTTTTGGAGGGTAGAAGTATTACCATCACCGAAATCCCACAACCAACCAGCTGGAGGCGATCCACCACTAATATCAGAGAATGCAACTGTCAAGTTTGTAGAAGTATCTGCTGCGAAATCAGGTGTTGGAGGAAGACCCGCTGCAACTGCAACCGTATCCATTCCAATACAACATCCGCTTCTCACAATTACTGTATAGAATCCAGTCGGAACTGTGATTGTTTGTGTCGTTTCACCTGTAGACCAAATGTACTCATCTGCCCCAGCACCTGCATCCAATGTAGTAGCGGCACCTTGACAAATGATAATGGTATCTACTGGCGCAATCTCTACTTCTGCCTCACATTGAGGGATACCAAAGTCTGTATCCGTAATGGTGATTCCGTTCAAGTAGTGAGATCCAGCAGTAGCATTTGGACTTCCACTACCGCTCAATTCTACAACTGTAGTTGGTAGCGTATACGTACCTGTCAATCCTAACACAACAGGAGCCATCTTTGGATACAAAGCGTGTCCAGCAACGGATGCGTTACAGCTTGTCACTTCTTTTGTTGGAGACCATCGGTTACGCTCAATATGATATGCACGAACAAATAGGTTAGGTGCTTCATTCGCTAAGCTTCCTGTAACAGCCGTATCCGTATCAGTCCATCCGAAGAATACCTTACGGCCATCTTCTGTACGAGAAGCTTGTGGATGCATATCCATGTGGATAGAGTCTGTAGCAGAAAGACCGAAGTATCCGCGTCCAGCCTGTACATTAGCCACTTCCATTGGGCTCCAGATTCCTCCGACTCCCATGATGTCGAACATTGCATGCCACTGAGAGTAGTCGATTGTATAATCGGCAGTACTATTACCTACTGTCACAAATGCGTGAGGATTTCCATTAATATCCACGACCAAATCCATATCAAATCCACAAGTAGGTACACTACCTGCATTGATATTGTCAGAGATACAAGAATATGCAGAAAGGTCTACTTGCATTGGGCCAGACCATGTTGCTCCGCCATTTGTAGTCTTATAGAATACGGGATAGAAAGCTGCATCTGTTGGTCCACCTGTAATATGGGTCAATAGGCAAATCCATCCTGTCATTCCATTAGGACTGAAGGCAATATTGTAAGAAGAGATTTGAGGAGTTCCTACAAACGATGGTGTGAAAGTAGTATGCTCATTCCATACAACATCATCTGTATTGTTCCACATCCCTTTCAATACGCGAATACCTGTAAAGGTTGTTCCGTCATTCATTGCATCAAGCGCCCAATATGTACCTTGTACCCCTTGTACCTGTCCACGAGGGATATAGTTATTCGTTGAGCTTGCTTGGTTGTAATTCTCTGTATTACCCGTACCATTCAATCGACGTACCCCTGATACATATCCATTCAATCCAGCACTAGATTCAGTTGCTGCTTGATATACGATGTATGCATCTGTTGGTGTCGTATTTCCTGGTGTATTGTAAATAGATACCTGAGGATAGTTAGCAGAGTTCTGCCCTTCTAAGGAGAATGGGTTCAAGAAGCCTTGGTTCAATGTCCAAGTGTTTCCACCATCTGTCGAGAAATCATATCGTAGGTGACCAGGATGGCCAATAAATGCACCCGAATCATTTCTATGAACATAAATAATGGTGTTCAACATATTACTTGCAATCACTTGGTTTGATTCTGCCAATGTTTGCGCGTAAATATTAGACATACTTCCTGTAGTAACTTCATTCGAACAAATAGCAGGTCCTACCGTAATTGATTGGCATACCTCAGTGGTATCACAACGGTTCATTGTACGAAGACATACATAGTATGTTCCAGGAGCCGTAAATGAGTGAGTTGGATTTTGAAGAGTAGAGTTATTCGTTCCATCATCAAATGTCCACAACCAATTAGAAGGTCCATTCTCTGTATTGTCTGTAAAGCTTACCGTAAGTCCATTGATTGAATAAGAGAAATCTCCAAGGAGGCTTTCACAAGGTGCAATCAAAGGAGCAGATTCTGCATTCATAACAGATCGATTGGTCGCCTCATTCGCATCATAACGCTGAACCAATCCAACAATAGAGATTTTCTCTTCATCATATCCTAATGGAAGTGTATCTGTGAAGGTCATGGTGTATACATCTCCAGGTAACACAGAAGCTGGGATAGAACCCGAAGCCCCCCAAGATCCTCCAAGCATTTCACGAACAACATTTCTGTGTGTAAAGCCCGAGATTGGGTTTCCAGCACCAAAGAATGGATGTCCATTCTGTCCGTTAAATGCGTTGGCTTGATCGAAACCTGTACCAAATCCAATGACACTATCTTCCACTACGAAAGCATTGAAGCGCATATCTCCAGAGATTTCGCCTACAAATTCTGCACTTAATGTTACAGAATACTCACGAGAAACAGAGTCAAAAGCAACCGTATCAATTGTAACAGCAACAGGCTCAATTACTGCAAGGCTCTGGCCTACTAAAGTATCCCAGACATCTCGCCCTGTCGCGACAGTCGCTTGTGTATCAAATAACATTCGGTCAATGGTTCCCGACGGAAATACTGTTACATAGGTATTTGCTAATGCCAGTCCATCAGGAATTTCCATTGCATCATCATTGTGTACTTCACATACAATGGCGTTCTCACCATAATTATTTCGAACTTCCTCAGCTTTCACCCATCCATCAGGGCCAAGAGGCACCCAAGCACCTGTATGCACCTCTACCAAACTCTTTCGAGCTGGGAAGTAGGTCAAAGCGTTAAATGAACCACAAAGGGTATCATTGGAGAGGTTGGGATCAAGCCCCCCACCATTCACATTCGAAACCCACATGCATACATCATAAATTGTAGCTGAATCGACATTAAAAGGAGTAGGATGCGTGAACTCATAAGAGGTCAAAGAAGCAATGTTTAATCCAGTCAAAGTCGCCGTGAAAAACGTCAAACTACCGTTGATTGAATAGTTTACATCCAAAGATGTAATAGGATCAGAACCCGCATTATAAATGCTACCCATCATATCAACATCTCCGACTGTCACATATTCAGGCACAGTTACAGCTTCCATTTCGCCATCAACAGGAAGTAATTCTTTGATGACAACATCATCAATACCAAACCCTTCGGCTCTTTGGTTACTATCGTCATGATGGAAACCAACTCGGATATTAGAGAAAGGAGCAAAAGCACTCAAATCAACTGTATATCGTTGCCAAGTTGTCGTATGTGGCAACTGCTCTATCACAATCCAAGCGCCAGAGTTTATAGAGATTTCAATAGAACCTGTAGACCCAAAGTTTCCTGGTTGAATATACTCAAACTCCAATACTACTCCTGTAGAAGAAAATGGAGAGAAGTTCATTGGAGGGGTAATCAGGTAGTCAAGGTCTGCCAAGTTTTGGGTAGCTGCACTATTATCGTGTGCATCATCATTAGATGCCGCATACGTAGTATGAGGAGGTATCGGGAAATTGGTTGAGCCTAAAGTCGAGCCAATTTGCCAGCCTACAGAAGGGAAGTTCTGAGTACGAACCCAGCCCGGAGGGAGTACGCCTGACTCAAAATCTTCTGACAATAATGTTGTCTGAGCCGAAAGACCCACACTACATATCATCGCAAGAAAAAGTACAATATATCTATTCATAAGCCCAGCTTTTTGTTATTTTTTTCTGTGGTTATCAATCTTATCATACATACCGCCGAATATTATCTGGCGAATGCCTTCTTTCTGAAGAAAATCATGTGGAAATCCAAGATCTATCTTACTGACTTCATCTAAGCGCGCTATATGCTCTGGAGTAAGCGAGTAAGACAAACAGTCTAGGTTATCTTTTAATTGAGATAGTTTTCGTGCACCAATCACAGGGATACATACATCCATACGACTACGAACCCAATTAATCGCAACCTGAGCAGGAGAACAACCAATCTCTTTGGCAATACGAACCACTTCTCTTGCAATCAAGGTATTACGTTCATTTAACCGCTGGCTATTACTTTTAAGGCGTTTAGGGTCTCCATTATCCTGTAAATACTTACCAGTTAAAGCCCCACCTGCCAATACCGCCCAAGCCGTTACAGCAATATCCAATTCTTTCGCCATAGGAATCAAATCCCGTTCTGGAGTACGTTGGATGAGACTATACTCTATCTGCAAACCGATAAATCGAGACCACCCACGTAGTTCTGCAATTGCTGTTGCATATGAAACAACCCAAGCAGGTGTGTCAGATATCGCAATATAAAGCACCTTGCCCGCTCGGACAAGATCGTCTAATCCTCTAAGTACTTCATCTACAGGAGTCGTGAAGTCCCAAGCATGAAGGTATAACACGTCAATGTAATCTGTTTGGAGACGAGAGAGGCTTCCTTCAACCGATTGCACCAAATTTTTCCGATGGTTACCCCCATCATTTACATCGCCAAAGGCGGTGTGTAAAGAATATTTAGTAGCAAGAACCATCTTATTTCGAAGCTTAGATTCGGCAATAAATTCACCTAACCAACGCTCGCTGGTTCCTTCGGTATAACGATTCGCTGTATCAACAAAATTACCTCCCGCCTCGACAAAAGCGTTGAACAAGTTTCGGCTCACATCTTTAGATGCTCCCCATCCCCATTCTTCGCCAAATGTCATCGTTCCTAAACATAGCTCAGATACACGTAGGCCTGATCTGCCCATCAATTTATAGCGCATGACTCAAAATTATGTAAAATATACTGCTATTTAGCAACTGGGTCTAGTAAGGGACACTATCAACAATTAATAAAGAAGGTGAGAAATAAATTCCTCACCTTCCGTTCAGACTAGTCATTATGACCCATGATGAACCATAATTTATTCAGTCAAAATATAAACTTCCACACGACGATTCTTCACGCGGTCTTCTTCTGTATTTTGTGTAACAGTCACAGGAAGATCTTCACCGTAAGAAACAGGAGTCATCGCACTTGGAGGTAGACCTAGGTCGTTCAAGTAATCTCGAACTGCCATTGCACGACGTTGAGCCAAGCGACGGTTGTAATCAGAACCACCTTCAGCACTTGTGTGACCCGCAACATCTACAATTGAACCATCTGCACGAGTAAGGATAGATTGCATCAATGCTTGCAATTTAGACTTCGCAGATGCTGTCAACTTATCAGAACCACGATTGAAGTATACAGTTCCTACCTTAATTCGGCGGAGTGATTTCTTCTTTTCATGATAGCTCTTCAATGTTTCGATGTCATCATCATGTACTTCTAGCTGTACTTCATGCTCAAGCAACTTCTCTTTGTTTTGCTCGATTTTCTTGCGGTTTTCGTCTACTTCTTTTTCAAGATCTTCAATATCATTAGCGTTTTGATCAATTCGACCATTCGCTTCTGCTAGACCTTGCTCAAGTGCATCTGCACGCTTACGAAGCTTCTTCAATTCACCACCGAATCGGAACCCTAACAAGATTTCGTGCGTGTATCCTAAGCCCGTACGATCATCCTTACGAGGAGGCATTTCGAAGGTATAGGTAGCACTCAACTTGTCATGGATACGTACACCTAAACCACCATTAACAGCGGCAGTGTTTGAACGATATCCTAGGCTAAACCAAACGCGGTCATTCCAATCCAAAACCAAATTTCCATCAACCTGTACAGGAAGTCCTGCAGTCGCACGCAAGATAGCTACTGGCTCCAAAGAGATCTTAGACTCTCCAAATCCAAACTTATAGCGTACAGATGCCAAATAATGGCTAAGCAAGTCATAAGTAGAAGTTGAACCTGTTTGGTTACGGAAAATAACATCCGTATTTGTGATTTGAGGGATAGACACATCAACATTCAATCGCTTGAATCGATAGTGGATCCCGAAAGAAGCATCAAATACTGTTCTGCGAAGGTTATCTCCGTTCAATAAAGCGGGATCCCCAACGTCTTCAACTGTGGCATTTTCGATATCTACTCTTTGGTGTAATAGCCCCACAGAAAGTCCTGCACCTAGAGAGTGAGTTCCTTCTTCATCAAACTTGAATCGATAAGCATAAGAGCCCATGATACCAAGCTTGGTAATAATGTGAGTATTATCCACGAAAGCTGTCGCTCCAATACCAGAGCGGCCATCTTTTATAGGAGTGTCGAAAGTAAGCGTCTGTGTAATAGGAGCATCAGGCATAGATGTCCATTGTCTCCGTCCACTTAGGTATACATTTCCAAGATCATCTGCTCCTGCTCTACCAGGGTTATATAGATAAGGATTGTAAATGTATTGACTAAATACAGGAATTTGCTGCGCATATACCTGACCGCTTATCAACAAAGTGAAAGCTAACGTCAAGCATGTAAATAGGTGTTTCATAACAAAATAATTCTTAAAACAAATTTGTTAAGATTCTTTTGAATAGAGAATAATTGAAGTAAGAGAACCTATCTCAAAGCTTTGAGTTTCCCACACAGAGTGCAAGTTTGCACTCTGTGTGTGGTAACTCATTAGCATTCAATTTTATCTGATAAGTGTTATAGCACCTTTGTACACAACATCGTTATCATTATCTCTTAGGACGTACCAATATGTTCCTTCAGGGAGAGGGTTACCATTGTATGTTCCATCCCAATCGTTAGCATAGCTAGTTGTATTGAGGAGAACAAATCCACCACGATCATAAATAGTCAATTCATAATTTTGGAGGTTGTTTAGGTAATTAACTACCCAGAAGTCATTGACTCCGTCACCGTTAGGAGTGAACAAGTCAGGAATAGCAAGATCAACTTCAGGAACAACAGTAACGGTAACGCTATCTGTATTCGAACAGTAGTTGTCATCAAATCCTGTTACTGTGTAGACAAATGTACCTACAGAAGGAGGTGTAACGATTGGGCTTTGAAGTGTTGGGCTATTCAACCAAGAGTCTGGAGTCCAGATGTATGTAACACCACCAGAAGCATTAAGCTGAGTAGTCTGTCCTTCTTCAATTGTCACATCAGATCCTGCATCAATAACTGGCAATGGAAGGATAACAACATTTGTAGAAGCTGTTGCAGAAGCACAACCGTCTACTGTAATGGTTACTTCGTATTCACCAGACTCCATAACTGTTACGTTTGGAAGAAGTGGATCTTGATCAGTTGAAGTAAAGCCGTTCGGTCCAATCCAATCATAAGTTGCTCCGTTTACAGGAGAAGCTTCCAATTGAACATCAACACCTTCACATGCAGGGCCATCATTTACTGCTGCAACGGTCTGTGGAGTCGCTTTAATGTCTACGACAATAGAGATCTCAATAGACGTACATCCAGTCAATGTGTCTGTTACAGTTAATGTATAAACACCTTGGTTATTTGCTTCTAATACATCAAGAATAACTGGGTTTTGGTCACTAGATGTGTATCCATTAGGACCAGTCCAGCTGTATGTTACTCCGTCAATAATTGGAGAAGTCAATAGCAAGGTTTCGCCTTCACAAATTGGGCTGTTGCTTGCAATAGAGTCTGCAGGTACAACAGGGAGAGAGTTCACAACAACAGTTGTACTACCAGCAGGTGAAGTACATCCGTTTACAGTTACAGTCACTTCGTATACGCCCGCGTCAGCAGGAGTAGCAGGTCCAAACTGGATATTTTGCAATGTTGATGTAAATCCGTTTGGTCCAGTCCAACTATAATCACCAGTCACTGATGTAGAAGCTTCGAGGATTAGTTCTTCGCCTTCACAAAGTGGGCCATTATTCGTTGCAACTGGTGCAGCAGGAATTGCATTAACAACTACAGTAGTTCCACCTGCAGGAGAAGTACATCCATTCACAGTTATTGTTACTTCGTAATCACCAGCGTCAGCCAATGTAGCAGCAGAAATAGTGAATGTAGGTACAACAGTAGAACCTAAGCTTCCGTTTGGTCCAACCCAGTTATACGTTGCATTCGCGACAGATGTAGTGGTTAAGACTAGGTCTTCCCCTTCACAAATCTCGCTATTGCTAGTCAATGTAGGAGTTTGTGGAGTCTCATTGATTTCTACTAGTGTAGAAACAGCGTCAGACTCACAACCCGTAGTAATGTCTGTAATAACAACACTGTAGTATCCTTGATTATCTGCTTCAAGTACACCATGAAGAACTGGGTTCTGATCATTAGATGTGAATCCGTTAGGACCAGTCCAGAAGTATGTTGCATTTGGCACAGTAGAAGCGAATAGTTGTAGAGAATCACCTTCGCAGATTGGCGAGTTACTTCCAATGATTGGGGCAACTGGCGTAGGCTCAATGATGATTTCAACCGTCTCACGAGGTCCTTCACAACCCATTACTTCTTCAGATACATAGTAGTTAGTTGTTACAGTCAATGCTGGAGTAGTGTAAGACTGTCCAACATGAATTAAGTTTCCACCTACAGGTGCGTCATACCAATAGTATACTCCTGTAGTAGATGGAGCAGTTATCGTAATGCTCTCCCCTTCACAAAGCGTAGTGTCTGTGATAGAAGGCTGAGCAGGCAATGCGTTTACAGTTACAGTTACAGGAGCGTGAGCACTTGCACAAGAACCGTTGAATTCTTCTACGTAGAATGTATATACACCTGCTACGAATGGTCCAACGTTCAATGTCGCACTTGCTGGAGGCATTTGGTCAGTTTGGAGCAATACACCTGCATTGTCATACCAGTTCAAAGAACCAGAACCTGAACCAGCAGCAGTAATTACACCAATTTCACCTTCACAAATTGTGATACCTGTAGCATTAGGAACTGCAGGATTAGGCAATACAGTAGCGGTAACAGCAACAAGGCCACTTTCGCATCCTGTAGTAGGATCAACTTCTTTCACCCAGAAAGTAGTAGTCTGAGTCAAGATAGATGTAGTGAAGCTCGCACCTGTGAACAACAAGTTGTTTCCAGAAGCATCATCATACCAGTTAAGGTCTCCACCTGATCCGCTTGCCATGAGAGTAGCTGTATTTCCATCACAGATCGTTGCTGTTGTAACAGTAGGATCTGCAGGGTTTGGATTAACAGTAACAGTAACAGTAGTTGTAGCACTTTCACATACTCCTTCAACTTCTGTTACAAGGTAGTCAGTACTTGCAGACAATGGAACTGTAGTGAATGTAGCACCTGTGTACAACAATGTTGTTCCAGTTGCATCATACCAATTAAAGTCTCCATTTGTTGCACCACTATGAGAAGCTGTCAATGTAGCTGTACTTCCGTCACAAACTGCTGTTCCAGGAACAACTGGAGGATTCGGAGTAGCTTGAACAGTAACAGTAACGGCACTACGTGGGCTAGCACAACCAGTAACTGTATTAACTTCTTCTACATAATATGTGTATGTACCAGGTCCGAGTGAACTAACAGTGAATGTAGCATTCGCTGGAGGCATAACATCTGTTTGCAATGCAACTCCGCCTGTTGGAGCATCGTACCAGTTCAATACAGTATTCGCGTTTCCTGTTCCAGAAGCAGTGATTGTTCCAGAAGCGTTTTCACAAATTGTAATGTTACTAGCTGTTGGAGCTGGTGGTAGAGGATCTACAACCGCAACTACAGCAACCAAACCACTTACACAACCAGTAGAAGTATTGAGCTCTTGTACCCAGTAAGTAGTAGTCTGAGTCAATGCTACTGTTGTCAAAGTAGGTCCAGTGAACAATAGGCTGTTACCAGAAGCATCAGTGAACCAGTTCAAGTCTCCACCTGAACCAGAAGCGTTCAATGTAGCCACATCACCCGCACAAATTGTGTCACCCATGATAGTAGGATCTGCTGGGTTTGGATTAACTGTTACAGTTACGAATGTTCCAGAGCTTTCACATACACCGTCCACTTCTGTTACTGTATAAGTAGTAGTAGCAGTCAATGGAACTGTTGTAAAGGTAGCACCTGTGAACAATAGGTTACCAGAAAGATCATACCAGTTGAAGTCTCCTGTAGTCGCACCATTGTGAGATGCAGTCAATGTTGCAGTCTCGCCAGAACAAATGCTTGTTCCAGGAACAATTGGAGAAGCAGCTACAGCTTGAACAATAATAGAAACAGGAACTCGTGCACTAACACAACCAGTAGTCAAGTTTTCTTCTTCTACATAGTAAGTGTATGTACCAGGAGCCAATAGAGGCAATGTATATGTAGCATTCGCTGGAGGCATTATATCTGTTTGCAATGCAACACCACCAGAAGATACATCATACCAATTAATAGCAGTATTTGCGTTTCCAGAACCAGAAGCTGTCAATACTCCCATAACATTTTCACAAACGGTAAGGTCTGTAGCAGTCGGAGGAGCTGGTAGAGGATCTACCATAGCAGTAACAGCAACAAGGTTACTTACACAACCTGTAGAAGTATTTTGCTCTTGTACCCAGAAAGTAGTTGTCTGAGTAAGAATTGCAGTTGTATAAGCAGAACCAGTGAACACAAGGTTGTTACCTGCTGCATCTGTGTACCAGTTCAAGTCTCCACCTGATCCAGTTGCAGAAAGTGTAGCAGTTGTTCCGTCACAAATCACATCTCCTGTAACTGCAGGATCTGCTGGATTCGGATTAATGGTTACCGTAACGAAGTTTGTATCACTCTCACAAGCACCACTAACTTCAGTAACAACATAGCTAGTAGTAGCTGTCAATGGAACTGTTGTGAAAGTAGAACCTGTGAACAATAGGTTACCAGAAAGGTCATACCAGTTGAAGTCTCCGTTTGTAGTGCTTGTATGAGAAGCAACCAATGTAGCTGTCTCACCTTCACAAACAGCGATATCCATTACTGTAGGAGCTGGAGCAACTGCTTCTACTGTCACAGACATAGCAGTACGCGCGCTCACACAACCAGAAATTGTGCTTTGCTCTTCTACATAGTAAGTATAAACGCCAGGAGCCAACAATGGCAATGTAAATGTAGCATTTGGTGGAGGCAATGAATCTGTTTGTAGAACAATTCCGCCAGTTGCCACATCATACCAGTTTAATAATGTATTTGGATTTCCTGTACCAGATGCAGTAAGTACACCTTGTACATTTTCGCAAATTGTAATATCAGATCCCGTAGGAGTTACAGGAACGTCATCAACCATCGCTACAACAGGGACAAGGCTACTTACACAACCTGTTCCAGAAGTTTCTTCTTGTACCCAGTAAGTAGTTGTTTGGTTCAATGCAACAGTAGTGAATGAAGCACCAGTGAACAACAAGTTAGAACCTGAAGCATCAGCATACCAATGAAGCATTCCACCTGAACCTGCTGCAGTAAGTGTAGCAGAAGTACCATCACAGATAGTATCTCCTGTAACTGCTGGATCAGCTGGGTTTGGATTAACAATTACAACGATAGTTGTTGTGTCACTCTCACAAACACCAAGTGTTTCAGTAACGGTATATACAGTAGTAGCAGTCAATGGAACTGTTGTGTATGTTCCACCTGTGAACAACAAGGTTGTTCCTGTAGCATCATACCAATTGAAGTTTCCATTACTTTGTCCACTATGAGCGGCGCTTAGTGTAGCAGTAAAGCCTTCACAGATAGTTGCACCTTGAACGATTGGTCCGCCAGGAGCGTTTTCTGAGATAACGGTTACAACTGCTCGGTTACTTACACAACCAGTAGTCAAGTCTTCCTCTTCTACATAGTAAGTATACGTACCAGCTGCCAATGGTCCTACTGTAAATGTAACGCTGCTATTTGGTCCCATTGATGCAGTTTGCAATGCAACTCCACCAGATGCAACATCAAACAAGCTTAGTTGAGTATTCGCACTACCTGATCCTGCAGCAGTAATGATACCTGAAGTGTTTTCACAAATCGTGATATCTGTTGCAGTAGGAGTTGCAGGAATTGGAGTAACTTCAACAGTTACAGGGGCAAGTCCACTTACACAAGCAGTACCTACAACTTCTTCTTGTACCCAGAAGGTAGTTGTTTGAGTAAGGATTGGAGTATTGAAGTTAGCACCTGTGAATAGCAAGTTGTTTCCAGAAGCGTCATCGTACCAGTTTAGGTTTCCACCCAAGTTTGGTGTAGCAGAGATAGTAGCTGTTGTTCCAGCACAAACTGTATCTGCAACAGTTGCAGGCAAAGCAGGATTTGGATTAACAGTTACTGTTACAGTAGTTACGTTACTTTCACAAACTCCATCAACCTCTGTAATGAGGTAATCTGTAGAAGTTGTCAAAGGAGGCGTAACAAAAGTAGTTCCTACAAACAATAGGTTCGCTCCTGTAGCATCATACCAATAGAAGTCACCATTTGTAGTACCTGTATGTGAAGCAGTCAATGTAGCACTACTTCCAGCACAGATTGTAACTGCAGGAACAACAGGAGAAGCAGCAACAGCTTGAGAGATGACAGTGATTTCCTCACGGATACTTGTACATCCTGTAACTGTATTTACTTCCTCAACATAATATGTATAAGATCCAGCTGCCAATGGTCCTACCGTAAATGTAGCAGTAGTATTTGGTCCCATTGGGCTAGTTTGTAGAGGTACACCACCTGAAGCGATATCGTACCAAATCAATTCAGTATTTGCATTACCTGTACCAGAAGCAGTAATAACACCTGTTTCATTTTCACAAATTGTGATATCTGTTGCAGATGGCTCTGGTGGCAATTGATTAACAACCGCTCTTACAGGAACAAGGCTACTTACACAACCTGATCCCATTGTTTCAACTTGCGCCCAATAAGTAGTAGTCTGAGACAAGATTGGAGTTGTATAACTAGGAGCTGTCGCTAGCAAGTTATTTCCAGCTGCATCATCGTACCAATTCACAAGACCCATTCCGTTAGCAGAAAGAGTAGCTGTTTCACCAGAACAAATTGTATCGTTAGTTACAACTGCGTCTGGAGGATTTGCATTTACAGTAACGGTAACTGTAGTAGAGTTACTGATACATGTTCCATTCACTTCTCTAACAATATAGCTTGTAGTAGCAGTCAAAGAAGGTGTAGTGAATGTACTTCCAATGAACAACAAGAAAGAATCACTAGCATCATACCAGTGGAAGTCTCCAGTTGTAGCACCTACATGAGAAGCAGTAAGTGTAGCAGCTTCACCAGAACAAACAGTTGCTGCTGGGATGATTGGAGCGCCTGCAACTGACTCAGAAATAACCGTAACAACTGAACGTCCGCTTGTACAACCTGTAGTAAGATCTTCTTCCTCTACATAGTATGTATAAGATCCAGCTGCCAATGGTCCTACTGTAAACGTAGCAGTAGTATTTGGTCCCATTGCATCAGATTGCAATGCCACACCACCTGTTGCTACATCATACCAGTTCAACTGAGTATTTGCGTTTCCTGTTCCAGAAGCAGTGATTGTTCCAGAAGCATTTTCGCAAATTGTGATATTCGTTGCAGAAGGAACTGCAGGAAGCGCATTTACTGTAGCAGTAACAGCAACAAGGTTACTCACACAACCAGAAGTTGTATTAAGCTCTTGTACCCAGAAAGTAGTTGTTTGTGTCAATGCAGGAGTAGTATAGCTTGCCCCTGTAAAGACTTGGTTATTACCCGCTGCATCTGTATACCAGTTCAAGTCTCCACCTGATCCTGTTGCAGAAAGCGTAGCAGTTTCTCCTTCGCAAACAACATCTCCAGTAACTGTTGGTCCTGCTGGATTTGCATTTACAGTAACTGTAACAGAAGTACCAGCACTTTCACATGCACCAGAAGTTTCTGTTACCATATAAGTAGTGGACGTAGTAAGTGCAGAAGTAGTGAAGCTAACACCTGTGAACAATAGATTTGTTCCAGTAGCGTCATACCAATTGAAGTTTCCAGTAGAAGCTCCACTGTGTGTCGCAGTCAATGTCGCCATATCACCTGCACAAATAGTTGCAGCAGGAACGATTGGAGGATTGGCTACCGCTTCAGAAATAACTGTAATCGCTGTGCGAGGACTCACACAACCTGTTGCAGTATTTTCTTCTTCCACATAATAAGTATAAGTACCTGCTGCCAATGGAGCCAATGACATAGTAGCTGCTGCTGGAGGCATTACATCTGTTTGCAATGCTGTTCCACCTGTAGCCACGTCATACCAGTTCAATACAGAGTTTGCATCTCCTGAACCAGAAGCAGTAAGCACGCCCATTTCATTCTCACAAATAACAATATTAGAAGAAGCTGGCATTGTAGGTAGTTGATCTACAGTAGCTGTTACAGCAACAAAGTTACTGCTACAACCAGAGCCTGTAGTCAATTCCTGAACCCAATAAGTAGTAGTTTGTGTCAATACACCAGTTGTAAAGCTAGCACCTGTGAATACAAGGTTGTTACCTGCTGGATCTGTGTACCAGTTCAAGTCTCCACCTGAACCTGTTGCAGTAAGTGTAGCTGTACTACCTGCACAAATTACATCACCTGTAACAGTTGGATCTGCTGGATTTGGATCAACTGTAACAGTTACTGTTGTTGTTGGTCCTTCACATCCACCCATTGTTTCTGTTACAAGATAGTCAGTGGTCGCATTCAAAGCCTGAGTTGAGAATGTTGCACCTGTGAACAACAAGGTTGCTCCAGTAGCATCATACCAGTTGAATGTTCC
>Ga0163111_10001093_pt1 | contig 16383 bp, 18 predicted proteins | sample CRUFie1St18metaG_FD_109645 | JGI IMG/M metagenome (GOLD analysis project Ga0163111, IMG submission 109645) | Marine microbial communities from the Costa Rica Dome - CRUD Field 142mm St18 metaG | ecosystem: Environmental > Aquatic > Marine > Oceanic > Photic zone | place: Costa Rica: the Eastern...
CGTATCTCCAATTGTCCAATCGTCAAAGCCGGTGTGCGTGGCCAGTGCCACACTTGCGAGTACCGCAGAAACAATGTAAGTAGCCTTTTCTCCAAACTTTACGGGTAGAGTAATGATTCCATTCTCTTTGTCCTCTTCGATATCCTTTATGTCAGCGATATTGGATGTTGCCGCATACAAGCTGGAATACACTAGAAAAAGGTCATTTGGAACATCATCAGGAGGTAGAAATACAATCGCATATGCCCAAAGAATACCAATCACAAATGGTTTTGTGTTGCCAAGCTTCACCTTGCTTCTTGAATAAGCATTTGAAAGGAACGTTACCACTGGTATACACTCCGAGCATTCAAACTGCAATAAGAAAAGAAACGCAACCAGGTTAGCCAGGCTTGTTGTGTAATTGAATACATTATAATCGTTACACTCACACCCATCATTCGTTTCTTGGTTAGTAACCAGGTCTTTTAGTCTATCTCTGCCGTAAATGGAGTGAGATATAACTAAATCGCACAGTACAAGTGAAGGAGTTATTTCATGATGTGCCGCGGCTTGCATCAGTGCAAGAGATAAACCAAGTTCTGTAGCTAAAATAGGACGCAAATTAATTTTCATTTTAACTTAAAAAAAATTAAATTCTTTAATTCAATGATACTACCGTTTCAAATACAAATTGCGAATTCATTATTGATAACGAGTAAATACACTCACGATATTGCAGTTAACACACTCACATGTTCTACAAATTATTTACTTACGAATGATATACCGAAGTCGTTTGTTGACTTATCAATAGACATATTGAGTACCACAGTAATGATGGGAGACAAAATTGGAAATTTAATATTACAATTTTACGTTTTTCTTATTCATTACGGGATTTAAGGCGGCTTCCTAAACGAACATAACACGTTTCTTATTCCTCTTCTTATTCCTCTTATTTATTCCTGTTGGGCGCTTCAGTGCCGATTTCAGTGCCGGTTTCAGTGCCGGTTTCGGTGCCGGTTTCGGTGCCGAATTCGAAACTCCAGTTTTTGAAAGCTCTGAAACAAGCATGGCCATCATTTCATTGAATTCATTCTTACTTAACTTAAGTGACTTAGGTGATTTAGGTGGTGATTTAGGCATATATATTTAGTTAATATTTTTATTTACAGCCATTCTTGAATATACAGCTTAAGGAATGCCTTATACTCCTGGATATGTTCTGTGTCTGATTGTATTCCTAAGTTTTCAGCTATCGCTGGCCACATGCCATCCAGGATGTCACTGTGTCCTCCGTACGTTAATTGAATTAAATTTGCGTCTTCTACCGTAGGCTGGAAGGCTGTTTTTACAAAAGAAGAATAAAACCTACTCAAAATAATATTCACCGGTGCGCGCGGGTGTACAGTTGCTGGTACAAACCCAGACGCACCTAGAAATGGTAGAATCGCAGGATCAAGGAGGAGTGCCTTTTCCAGACGGTGTGAGCATAGAATATCTGCATCGATTGATGAATGTGCAATGAGTGGCATTTTATCTCGCTCATATTGATCACACAACATTTCGAATTTTCGTTTGTTCAAAAGAGGCTGTGGATGTACAATAGAAACGTTGTCTATGCTTTGAAAAAAGTTATTGTAAGCAAACTTAGGAATTGTTCCGTACAGTCCCGAAGAGAACACGACGGGCCTTGGGACCAAAATAGCTATGAGGAATATCATTGTGGTGACTAACATTTTTTGATGATAACTCACTAGATATTATCTTTAAAACGTATCTAATACATTAAAAGCATCTTCCACGGATCTATTTCTTTCTAGCTCTTGTAAGTATCTTGTCGATCTTATCACACTTTCTGCTGCCAATGCGCCAGCCATGAAACCAAAAACATCATCGAGGACATCTTTTCTTGTAACGTTAGCAAACCCCTGGATGTGACTTAGCGAATGGTTGTAAGTGTTGAAGTTAGGATGAACCCTAACCACCGGTAATACAAACCCAATAATGAGTTGAAGGAAAGTAATCATAATGGTATGTTTACGTCGGTCGGTTATCTTTAATAAGTTATGAAGTTCGTTTTTTTGTTTAAAGAGATATTATGTATAACTAATAAATGGACGATTTGAATGCACACTATTCAGTTGGGGATGCTGTCACATGGGAGCAAATGACTGAAATCAAAAGAGAAGAAAGGGAAATATCTTTATACAACCCTTTTGAAAATTCGACAGATGAAAATCCATACGTGTTCGAGGACAAGCCTGTTGGTATTCGTCGGTTTACCGTGTGTAGTTTGGTAGGCGAAGGTTTTCATCAGAAACACGAAAGCGGGAAAAGTATGCTGAAGGTCAAAGTTTCAACAATATCTCACGACAAAGCAACTCAAATGTGTGAGCTTATTCAGGAAAAGGACAATAAATTTGCACTGTACGTTGTTGAGATGTTTAAATTTTTTTGCCTACCTCCACTGACCCTGGTTAACCCTAACCAAGTGGACTCTGAGATGAACACTGCGATCCAAATGGAATATGTAGCTGTAGATGATGAGAAGGAAGAGTTCAACAACAGAAAGAAGACCATGATGGACGAGGTAAAAAGACACAATGAAATCACAAAAAAGATTGCTGATGGTGAGCTGGATGCAAGTGAGGCGCAAAGTGCACCCATATTGCCTGAGGATATGTCGAAAGTCGATACAGGGAATGAAAGTTCAGATTCGATGGAGCCAGACGTTCCATTGTGCAACGATAAATACGTAGTGATTGCAACACTTAAGATCACAAAGTATGAGAAGATGAAAGATCATATCATAGTTAAGTTATGTGGAACGTTCGAGAATGAGACGGATGCTAACTCACACATGAAGACTTTGAAGAAAGATACAAAATACAAGCTTTTTGACATTGCCGTGTGTGACATGTACGTATGGCTTGAGATGCCTCCTCCATATGAATTGATCGAAAATGTTATGTTTGATTCCGAGAAATTAACAGAAACTCTTGGTAAAAGAAAACAAACAATAAACATTGAATCAACAGACATGCAAATTCCACAGCACGAATAAATAAAAGACGCTAACCCTCAGCAGTAATCAACCAAACTTTGGACAAAGAAGACAACATCACATTGCATATCATTAAGAGTCGTGAGAAAGAACTGGTATGATCAATATGTGGAGGAACGGATCCAGCACTTACGAAACAAGACAACATTGTTGCGTTTATGAGTGTATCAAGTGCATCATCTCTTTTCAAACTAAAATCATCGTAAACATTGTAAGTATACATTGTATATATAATTGAAAATGATACAACTATAAGTGAATGAAGTATCAGTCCCTTAGCTAGAAGGGACATACTTTTTTGTTGTTGAATTATTTTTTCTGACTCCATTATTGTATTAACTATTTAAAAAATATTCAAGAATAAATTTTACATGGACTTCTTTGAATTTCTAAAAATATCAACCATAGGCCCACCACACCTTCGTCTTAATGAAGATGTATTGAGATTGATACGAGAATTTATGAACGATGAAAAAACAATGTTATGGTGTAACAGATGTGGGTGTACACTGCTTACAGAAAAAAACCACAAACTGTGTATGAAAATAGAATATTTTACTGATATAAATACAGAGACACACATTTGTTACAACTGTTCTAGTTTTAGTAACGTGCAAAAGTGCTTTGGCTAACCCTAACCAAAAAGTCAAAAGACAACAGTATCGTCAATTTCTTCTGTGTCGTAATTGGTGTCATGTTTTTTGTATTTATAGCTGTTGTCATATGCTATCTTACAGAATGATGCAAAGCCACAAGTTTGTGAATCAAATACATGTCGTCCTGACCGACTGCATGCATCTTGTAACATCGTATAGATGTCATACAAATGTTCTTCGTTCTGATCACACCATTGCTCGAATGAAACTACATTGTCCTTCTTGAATACTCTTGGAATAGGTGTATTATTCATGGGAATGTAATCATTAGATTTGTCAATGTATTTAGAGGATGGCATTCACTTTGTGTATCCTGGTTACCAGGTTTTTAGAAGAGGTCTCTTTAAATAAAAATATCCGTTAAAAATATCGATGACGACTATACCTAGTGCGTTGACTGCAACGAACCGGGGAAATCTAAGACTGAAGTCTTTGAGCCTGCGTGAATTAGATGAAGCGCAATCACTAAGTCTAGCTATCGATATGACAGTAACGGACCAGAGGCTGAAGTTCACTGGCAATCTTGACAACGGTACATCGGTGAATATGTTTTCAGTGATTGGGTCCACGACTGAACTGACAACATTGTCTGTTTCTAGTGTTTTGGTTGGGATACCGGGCGTATCAGCATCTGGATTCGTATCAGTATCTGGTGAATCTACGCTCAACCAGCTGTCGGTTCATGCTGTGAGTTCTGACTTGAGTGTCGGTGGGTCAATAATTGCACCATACATATCTGTGAACGTCGCAGATGTTGGTACCATGAACATTTTTGCACCAGACACACTTACGGTTGCTGGTAATGTTCTTTTCGAGGGTGGAGAGTTCCGTATTGAGGGCTCGGACGGGGCGTTTGCGGTAACCCGTGAAATATCGGCAGGTGCATCGATAACTTGTAGGACAACCCTTTCAATAGGTTCCTTTGCAGATATTGGTGGATCTCTTTCTGTTGGTAACCAGGCCGCAATCGGGTCAAACACATCAATTGGAGGCACGCTCACTGCGACTGATTATGCTGAAATAGGTGGTGACCTTTCAGTGGGTGGGACCGATACTACACTCGATACACATCTTTCAGTGAGTGGTGAACTTGCCGTACGGCAGGACGCAGTATTCGATCAAAGTCTATCGGTAGAGGGTAACTTGACAACTGCAAGCAAACTTTCTGTGGGTAGTGCTGTTCGGCTTTCTAGTATTCTAAATGTCCATAGTGTTTCGACTTTTCATGCTAGAATGTCAGTTCATGGTCCGTTTGATGTTGAGGGGACTGTGTCGATCGGAGAAGCAATAACAGCAGCAAGCACTCTCTCGGTTCAAGGGTTGTCAACTATTGGCACACTGTCTGCTGGTACGTCCACATTGGATAGTTTGAATGTAAGGACGGATTGCACAATTGATGGTGATTTGACTGTGAAAGGGAACACAATCACACTAAACACATCACAGGTCGATATAGAAGATCCAATCATTGAGATTGGTCAGGGTCTTATCACAGAAACTCTCGCTGGTATCAAAATTATTAAGGACACGACAGCATCAAACGACCAGTCTGGTTTTTTCCGTGAGCGTGAATCAGATGATGGTGTAACACCATCTTTCTTCGCGGTTTATGAAGATTTTAATGATACTGGTTTGACTCCCGTGAAGAATGTTGGAAATTTCCGCGTGTCACAATTGTCTACCAACTCGGGTGCCTTTCTTGGGGGTGCTCTATCGGTAGGTGGACATGTTGATATATTGAATAGTTTGTTTGTGAAAGAAAATCTTTCTTTGAGTGGATTTGTGCATGCTGAGGGGGACCTCTCGATTGGGGGTAGTGTCAGTGTGGATGCATCTATGGAGATGAATGGTGTGCTGAGTGTTGGTTCGGATGTGACTTCCGGTGGTCGACTTTCAGTACAGAGTTCTGCGGACATTGTTGGGACCACTCAGATAGCTTCTAAACTTTCAGTTACTGATTCTGTGACGTTTGCCAGTGATTTGTCAGTAGCAAGCGATGTTCAAGCAAATGGGAAGCTCAGAGTGGCAGAAACATTGTCTGCGGGTAGTTTTGCGGTTATTGATGGCTCGCTATCAGTTTCTGGGTCTTTTGTACTTGATGATTATATTTCGGCATCAGGACATGGTACTATTGGTCAGTCATTATCTGTCGCGGATGTGGCGGTCATGACCCCATCTTCTGGGAGCAACATTTTCACCGTGAAAAGTGGAAGCGAAATCACACTAACTGCAGACAATACAGGTGATCCTATTCACATTATGGAATTTGATGAGCCCCCAACCAAAATAACACTCCAACAAGCGGGCACCTCTAAAATGAACATTGAATACACCACAAATGGAACGAACACAGCTCCTCCGATTACATATGATGAAACGACTGAAAAATGGGTAGTACCACTGCAATACCTCGTCAACACACCAACACCAGCACTAGTTCCCAATCGGTTTATCATAGAAACACCAAGGCCATATGTAACGAGTCACTCATTCAAAATTTTCAATACGTTGACTCAAAGTTACATTCACGATACACTTGATCTGATTCCAATCAGCATGTTCACTGCTGATAGTGGAAATGTCATACCAACAGTTTCCGTGTCTGGTGATATTGTTTCTGGATCAGCATTGTCCGTGGGCCATGACATTCATTGCCATGGAAACACACTGTTCTCTAATGGAACAAAACGAGTTGGGATAAGAGGAAAACTTTCGGTCCATGATGATGTGAATATAAATCAACGGGTCATTATTGGTGGTCGTGACGACTCGTTCTTGAGTATTGGATCGGACACTTCAGTACGTCAATTACTATCGGTAGGTGGAAATACAGTTTTTGCCAGCGAAATGAGTGTTGGCCAGACCGCTGTTTTTGAAAAAGACATGGAGATAAAAGAATCACTTTCTGTAGGTGGCATCCTGACAACAAATGTCGTTATCGGTGAAAACTCGTTATCAGTTGCTGGTCTTTCAGTTTCTGGTCCTGTTGTGCTAGCGGATGATCTTTCGGTCGCATTCAATACGGTGATTGGTGTGAATCTTTCTGTAGGTGCCATCCTGACAACAAATGAGTTATCTGTGAATTCATTCTTTGCTGAAAATCAAACAATTGGAAACACAACCCTCGGATCATTGACAAACACTGGACAAACTGAGTTGCATGATTTCGTGGAGATGGGTTCAACTCTTTCTGTTGCATCAAATGTCATTATCGGTCATGTGTCGTTGGGGGGGGGCTCGTTATCGGTTGGCGGTAGTGTTGATTTTGCAGACAGCTTGTTTATGGATGGTACGCTATCAGTCACAGACTCTGTAACACTGGAGGGTGATACATTCTTGAATAACACCCTTGACGTGAGTGGTGCAACCAAAATAGACAGCATTCTTTCCGTCACTGGTGAGACAACACTCTCTTCAGAACTTAGTGTTGGTGGGGCTGCCGAATTTACCTCACATCTGTATGTTCGAGAATCAGAAGCAATAAACAAACATCTGAGTGTTGGTCGTCACATGACGGTTTCACGACAGTTGTCTGTCGCAGACACCATCACGGGGGGGCGGGATCTCTCAGTTGGGGGACTCGTCCTAGATCGCGAACGGACCAAGACTCGGTATTTCTTGATCGGCCAGCCTGCCAATAACGGTTTGCAGATTAAAACCACATCAGCTGGTCAGGAATTCCTTTTCAATTTAGCCGATGGTAGATTGTATTCTGTATTTTCTTTCCAGGATAATGGCGAATTTGTCGTCAGATCACCAGAGAACGTGTCTGTCGAGTGGTTCGAGGTGAATTCTTCCTTACAACAGGGAGACTTCCTTGAGGTGCGTGGACTAATAACTGATAATATTCTTTCAATCGACTTTGGTGCTCCAGGGTCGAGTCCAACCGCTCCTGTTGTTGCGGGTCTAACTGCACTCTCCGTTGGTCACAACATGACCATTGGCAAGGACGGAGAGGCGACTTTCTTATCGGTAGGTAGCAGCCTGGATGTGACTGGCCGTACACAGATAGGGAACAGTTTATCTGTATCTGGTGCGGTATATATCGCATCCACACTATCAACAAATGGCGATTTAGATGTTGTGACCAATGCTCGTGTGGGAGGAGGTATCTCGGTAGGTGGGGCTGGAATTATTGGCTCCACTTTGTCTATTCAGGGCGACACGACTATTTCGAGTAAACTGAGTGTGCATGGTGATCTTGATGTTTTGAACAAAGTGAGATTCGCGAATGACCTCAGTGTCAATGGCAATCTTGATGTGAAAGAAGACACAAGACTACATGGATCCCTTTCTGTGAACGGTTTGTCAATAATTGATGGCGACTTAAGTGTGTCTGGCCACTTGGAAGTTGGTGATGCAATCGCTCTTGGATCACACTTATCAACTGCTGCAAGCACCACCATCGGAACGTATCTTTCCGTACATACATTTGCAGGAATTGGTGACTATTTGGAAGTTGGTGGACGTCTGTCTGTGGGCGATGAATTAGCGGTTGTTGGTAAAGCCGAGATGGATTCTACACTTTCGGTTAATGGATTCACCTTCATTGGTGACGGTATTGAAGTTGAAAGTCATGCAAGTATTGGAGGGAGCATGGAAGTCGCGGAACAGGTCAGTATCGGAGGTCTACTTGCCGTAACATCGAAAATGAGTGTCGGTAACGATGTCACCTTCTCGGAAAGTCTGTCTGTTGCTTCCTTGACAGTAACACCAGCAACCGGTGTGAATGAATTCATTTTCAACCAACCAATCACACCCCAGCTTGGGGCAACAAGTTTGCGCATTGAACTTGCCTATCCACACAAATTGACATTGATCACCAATACAGGTGATGTAGGCTTACCGGTTGCAGTACAAACTGCACAGCAAACTTATGTCACAGATCTTACCAACGATACGTACGGTGTTACGTACGGTATCGGACAGATAAGTGGGTTCAAACTGGTCTATTCTGATAATTTAAGTGTCCAACAATTGAGATACATGACTGAACTTGAAGTACTCAATGTTGAATACGTTGCTTCTGGAATTACTGAAGTAATACACGATTATAATAGTACAATAGGTTTAACGGGTGGCCAGAGGGCTCCGACACTCAGTGTAGGTGGTAGAATCATTTTGTTAGAGGATTTGTCTGTTGGATTTGATGCAACTATTGCTGGAAATGTATCAGTTGCTAATCACATAGTCGCAGACACACTATCAGTTGGCGCAGCCTTCACCACGACAATCTCCACACAGACACTCTTTGTTGCTAATTCAAACCTCGCAAGTCTCGAGGGTGAAAAAATGTCTGTTGCAAGCGCATTCATGAAGACTGCGGAGATTGAAAACTTCTTATCATGTTCTGGACCTGTTCTTTTTAAAGACAATGTGACACTAGAAGGTCAAACACTTCTTCTCACAACCGACCTTTCTGTTGCTGGTGATGCGCAACTAAATCTTATTTCGGTGGCAAATCTTCACGTAAACATGTTGTCCGTAAGTGATGCATATGCGTCAGAACTAAGTGTTCACACTCTATTTGTCCAACAAGTCACAACCAGTGACCCGGATGAATCTTTTGATTTCAATGACGACGCACATTTTCAAGGCGATTTGACCATTGAAGGTAAACTATACGTAAAGGATATTCTCTATACAGGACCGGGTGGAAGTCTTACCATTGAAAATGTTGCATCCATGACTATAGAGGACAATCTATCCATTGCGGGTCATATTCATGGCGATACATTCTCACTTGGCATGAATAATACACCATCACAACCCGACTCACCTGGAGACGCAGGTCTAATTGCTATCGACACCCAACATTTGTATGTATGTGTTGCGGCCAATACATGGAGACGCATAGCCTTTTCATCATTTTAAATAGAACGGAATAAGTCACACGAACATACACCCACGGCACGCGACGGCAACAACACCCGTTACACCCAATACATGGAAGCAAGAGAGAGTACATGGAAACTAGAGGAAACTAGTTGGTTTCTGTGCGCCTTCTGGGAGGCACGTGGTCACTTACTTAGCCCCCGGCTGTGAAGCTGAAGGACTCGTCCACATTCTTGAGCGAATCTGAGACACAGGACCAATCGAAACTCGTGGTCTTCCGGAGCGCCGACAACTTGGGCAGCGCTACGCCAGGGGTAAACGAACACATTCCGCCATTCGCGTCACTGTAGTACCTAGGTTAGGGTAAGGAGCACCACCTCGGAGCTAAGACCAACCCTAACCTAACCCTAACACCAGCCCTAACACCAGCCCTAACACCAGCCCTAACACCATGGACTAGCCCCTACGCTGGAGCAGCATACGAATGACGGAGATTGAGGATGACGCCAGGCACCAGGAGGGCTTCTTCTTCTTCTTCTTCTTCTCCAGGAGGTGGATCAGGTGGAAGTGGTGGGTTCACAAAGACCTGCCTGGAAACAGGAACGCAGCAACCAACCGGCGACGGCACCGCGACGGTCATGCGCAACGGACCGTGGGCGAGAAGACACTTCGGCTTGGAGCACCCCTTCCCGTAGCACCTAATCGTATCGCGCAGTTTCTCCTTGTACCATTTGGTTCCCAGGGCGCAGACGGGGGGCGACACTGCCATTGCGCGCGAAAGCAATCGCGCGGAAGCAGTCGGGTTTGAGGTGGGAACACATGTGTAATCATGACCACAAGGGAAACTGGAGATAATTAGTTAAAGGTTAGGGTAAGATCAACCGTAAGCATGGACTCTGTACAGGGTGTGCTGGATTCAGTTCTCTTTTCTGAGAGATTTCCTCCACCAAATCTTGCTTTCAATGATGCTGCAAGAATGATTCATACAACATTTTGGGAAGATTCCTTCAACAGGAATTTGCGTCTTCAGGATGTTGAAATAGAAGTAAGGCTTGGGAAATGTCCTTTGAATGGAAGAGGACCTTTCAACACAGAAATTTCAGAAAAACAGTTCCATGTCATTGTTGAAAGTTTGTTAGGTTTCAATAAATGGGATGAGAGTAGATACACAGAAGATATTGTTGGATATTATCCAAAAATTGATGAGAGTGTCAGACACATAGTTTCAAGTGATGGATCTACAACAACCATGAGCAAACAGAAAGTAACACAAGCCGATTACCTCGGAAAGAATCTACCATTTGATTTCCGCATTGCCGTTAACATTGAGTTGACTCTACCCCCTAGTGAAAGATATACTCTTGCTACTGCTACAAGGAGAGTCAACAGAAAAAGACAATCGTTCACTCTCAAAAACTTTAGGTATGACTTGACCAGAGTTATTGATGAGAATGGAAAGGCAACACATCAGGTTGAATTAGAGATTATCAACCTTCCTGATATTCAGACAACGCAATCTAATTCACAAATGATAACAAAAGAATTACAATCAAGAATTGTTGACTTATTGAATGCAGTAGAACCAGTTAGATCTTTCAACGTAGAACTGTTGAGAAAAAGACAATTTTAGCTGGGTTTAGACCTTTTACTTTTCTGTTTCGACTGAGGTGATACTCTTACATTACGCACCCTTTTCTGTTTCTCCTCGCTCCGCACCCACGCGTCTCGAACATTGTTATTGGGAAATGATGGAAAGCTAGGGCCTGCGCCCCGCTTCTTTCCATGGCGGTCTGCATTGTGAAAAATGTTGCATGATGTGGCATTAGAGCGCTTTGGATGAGGCAGTAAGCTCGCAAAGGAAGATGTCTCGTAAAACATTGCCAGACATTCGTCACAATCCTTACATATGACACGGTGTACTTTAGGTCTATTTGGTAAAGTATATTTACGATAAAGTCTGTTATTCGAATTGATAATACTCTTAATAGATTTATGAACTTCTACCCATCTCTTAGGCTCTGTCGTACCGTTTATACATGAGTCGCACCAGCAGTAATAAACTTCCTTTGGTTTTGGCTTGCATTGTAGAACCACTGGATTGCTACACTTACATACCGCACTATTCTTATTCATTCAAATAATCGGATATATTTTTTTTACGAAAGGAAGGTAGAATCACAAGTTTATGTCGACCGAGTTCTTTGATTTCTTCCCTGATTTACGACTCGCGGCAGCCGCACGTTTGGCGGGTTGTTGAGGCACCACGTGACGTATATCACCATCATCCGACATACTTATCTCAGAGGATATATCAGACCCACCCGAATACTCGTCTATTTCTTCTATTCTTTGTTGAGGAACCGGACGAGCCATGGGCGGAAGAGGCTTTCGCAATGCGGCTGCCTGCTCGAAACCAGTGGGCAAATCAGATTCTACTCCAGACTCAGTGAAATCATCTTCTTCAACTGACGGCCTGAGCTTATTCTGCATTGCCTGCATTGCCAGGCTGGCACCCAGTTGACTATTTGGAATACCAGGGGCGGCTGGGGGCGACTGAGCAGTTTGATTGTTCATAGCTGACCCCATTGCAGTTGCAATCTGACTCATTAGATCAGGATTATTTTTAGCAACATCATTAACATTTGGTAACACAGATTTAAACAGAGAGTTCGATAAATGAAACATAAACCCGGAACCCAACAATGTAATCAGGATGTTCCACTCAGGACTCACCTCAGCCGAACCCTGATATTTGTCATGAAGTTGTTCAAATGACTGATCGAAGTCTTCAAGTGAATCCATCACCTGTTCAGACCACCCGTCAAGGTGTAACCCAAGTGGATTGAAGCTCTTATTTAGGTATTCTATACCAGATACAGTTGCCATCAGTGCCCGCCGCTGAAATTTTACACTTGCACTTAGCTCAGACTGACGGATCAGACGGTCGTATTCGTATTTCAGCTCATCAAGTGGTGTCTCGATACCCACCTTCCTACCAGGGAATCTGTTCTGCAATCTTTGAATCTTATACAAGAAATGTTGCTTCTCTTCCTCCAGGGATCGAAAACTACTCGTGGGAACACCACCAAATGACGCAGAGGGTGGGGGTGGGGAGCGTTCATACGGACGTTCTTCTGGGCGATCAAAAGTTTCATCACGTGGTGTGTCACTCGCCGCTGGAAGATCGAAACTTGCCTGGCCACCAGAAGCGAACCCACCCGGTAAGCCAGCACTCCCCTGGAAAGCCTTCGGATCAGCCGATTCCTTCTTTTTAGTTTCATTCATGAGTGCCATGAAATCTTCATCTTCTTCATCACTCTCGTCACTACCACCTCTATTGGGATCGTGTTTATGCATCAACTTGACGCCACCCCCCGCAGTACGTGCTCCTCTAATGTTCACAGTGTTTCCAAGGTTCTCACTCTGTGGAGATATATTCATGATGTGTATTACAATTTAATTACTTTTAAAAGGTAATATTTGAAACGCAACTATAAATAAATGCTTGCTTACACTAGTAATCGCGTGTGCAAGCCATCAAAAAAATAAGTTACTAACCCTAAATAAAAATGGCATTCCATAGGGGTAATGCTTTCTTGACAAACGTCACTGCCGACAATCTAAGAACACCATGGACCGCATGGAATCCTTCTTTAAATGACAATTTCTCTAATTTAGTTATAGATCCTCTTACACACGCCAGATACTTCAATACAAAGAACATGGTTATTGTATCTTTACACTTCACTGTAAGATTCACAAATACAACACCATCACCTTACACACTGATAGCTATCAACTTACCATCTACTCTCAAAATAAAGTCTAATACACATTTCAAAAATCAATGTAATATAGAAAGATTCACTGGTACAAATGAGAGGAAATTTTCATTCGGTATGATTATTGCTGACGGAACATCTCAGGGTGGTGTTGATGATGACACTTTTTTGTATCTAGATAGGATATTCATTCAAAACTTGGGTCAATACATACCAGAACAAACATACACTATTAAAGGTCAAATAGTTTTTGAACCATCTTAAATAAAATATTTTCTTTTTTTTTTCGGAGCACAAAGTATACAATGGAAGAATTAAAGACCATGACTCAAACTTTGACTAAAGATATAAAGAAATCAATTAGTCCTAAAAATGCAATACAAGACTTAACAATCAGGAGTGAAAACTTCAAAGAAAAATCGTTAATGAATTTTCAAGAACTTACTGTTGGAAAAGATACCATTCCGATTGCATCATGTTCAGAAAATGGTAACCCATACGTTCTCTCAAGATGTTCTCCAAAAATATATGACAATAAAAGCAATGTAGTTTCAAACACCAACACCATTCCCACAGAACAAAAACAAACTAGTGATATCAAACCTTACGAATTCAGTGAGTTCGCTCCCATACACGACGAATGAAGTCCAACAACAATGGAACCACCGTCACCCCCTTGAAGGAAGCGAGGTTGAGGATGAGGTTACGGACGCGATTCCATCACCTGTTCTACTAGTGATTTATTATTCTTCTTTTTACCTCCCATAGCTCCCATCACGACAGGAGCGGCAATCACAAGGGCTAAAACTCCTAAACAAGCACCAAAGTCAGGCAGAGTCAATCCTTTATTATCTTGCAAGGTCTGTGCAGTTGCTGTGTTCGACTGAGCTGCATCTACGAGCTGCTTGACAACACAATTAGCCTGTGCATCACCATATTGCGTAATATGAACCGGGTTAGCATCGGGATTCTCGGTACAGTCAAATATAGCATTTCTCAGGTCAATATGCTTCGTCTGAGTCAATACGTTGTCATTACTTGCATCACAATTTGCTTTGAGTGTGTTAATTATCTCTGATCGCATATCTTGGTCAGTATTACTTATGTTTTGATTAATAGCAATTCCTTCCATGATTTGTTCGGCTTCCGAGCTAAGTGATGCGTTTTGTAACGCCATTGCAACAGTGTTCATATCCACTTCCGCATATGAAGTACACGTCTGATCTAACTGTATACCACCGCAACCAAGAAAAACGGCACCCTGCGCGAGAATGGTGACATCTTGTGTACAGTCTTGAGTGACAGTAGCCCTACCAGTAGCCTCGAGTTCATTTTGAATCATCTGTTCGATTTTCTGATGTGTAGTCTGCACATTACCCATATATATATATTAATGGTAGAAAATGTTTAAAGACAATCATTTTTCAATGAAAAAAAATGAGTACATTGAGTTTCTCTGGAAGAGGTATTCTTAACGGCCAGTCGGAGGGTGGCTACCCTATAAAAATTGGAACACAAAAAACTGTAGTGCACACTACGGTTGAGGGATCTCAACAACTAGACACAATATATGTCTATGCATACGTTTCACGTAGAGAAAAAGGACCCGTGGCCGGAGTGCAAGTCGAAGTCTCTGTATTAGACAAAAATAATACCGAATATGTGCTCACATCAATCACACTTCCTGGGCTCCCCTGTACATCTCCGACTATCATTGTTAATGGACAAGTAAAAAACAATGGCTCAAGACTGAGAATCAGAGCCATAGATGGTGAAATAGGAGTATATGGATGGTATAACAGAAGCACTATCAATGTACCACCGTCCGTAAATACACTGATAGGACAAATGACACTAGGGTATCAAATCGTTTCGTTCGCATCTGAAGACGAAACTCGTGTCATAGACACTACCACACCCATCACCTTCTTAACAACGAGTCATACAACACAAGGAGGCTCGTGCCGTGCCACACTAGGAGGAGCCGCGGTAGGTACAATAAAAATATTAGTGATGTCGTCAAAACACCCCGGGGCCACTGGAAACGCACAAGGAAACTGCACAATCGTCCCCAACGCAGCTCGTTTTCCTTCTGGGGAAGAGGGTGCAGCAACCGGGACAATCACGTTTCAGGACGTGGGAGACAGTGCCATCATGGTCTGGAGCGGAACTTTTTGGATGCTTATAGGAACAGGGGCCGTGGTTGATTAGCCACGAATCAGTACAAAACACCCTATCATCTGGTTCATCTGAAACAACGTGGTCACGAAATAGTTGGTTTCCATAGTCTTATCGTACATCCGCATCATCTCGAGATGATTTGGATGACTGGCCAGGTGGTGAAACGTGTCGAAAGACATTGGCATACTGTTCTTTATGTCTGAACAGAACTTGCAATAGCGTATCGGCAGCTCATGATTGCAACGCTCCAGCTGACGACGATCGTACTCAACATGCGACTGTTGAAGGTTCTTCCAAAACATACCATTATGAGTCACTCGGTGCACCACTGGAATAACTTGAAGAGACTCCTCCTCGTCCTCCACGACCCTACTGCGCTTCGGCATTTGTGCGCACTTGCGACACGATTCGCGCCCAACTGGGTTTGGATAGAAAAACACATGTGTAACCTCTGATTCCCTTGTGGTGGTCCAGGAACGCATGTGTGTCCTAGCCAAACCCGACCGCCTAGTCATGACCGACAACAACCTGCTCGTCCTCTCCGCAGCATGTACAACAATCAATTCCGAATTTCAATGTGGCACGTTTGGATGTGTCCGGCCAAACCTTCATGGTGGTCTCCATTGGTTCTCAATCACTGGGAAGCGTAACCGGTCTTGTGTCATCACACCAACGCCGAAAAATAAACAGCAAGACGACGACGACGAGAACGATCGCATTACAGCAGCAAAACAACTGAAGCACATGCGCCAGTCTTCTACGTCCCCTACGCCCCCTTCTACGTCCCCTACGCCCCCTTCTACGTCCCCTACGCCCCCTTCTACGCCGCCTTCTACGCCGCCTTCTACGCCACCTCCCTGCTCAGGAAAGCTTTGGCCTC
>Ga0163111_10001094_pt1 | contig 16377 bp, 24 predicted proteins | sample CRUFie1St18metaG_FD_109645 | JGI IMG/M metagenome (GOLD analysis project Ga0163111, IMG submission 109645) | Marine microbial communities from the Costa Rica Dome - CRUD Field 142mm St18 metaG | ecosystem: Environmental > Aquatic > Marine > Oceanic > Photic zone | place: Costa Rica: the Eastern...
AGTGAAATTTATACAAGGTCTTTAAATGAAAACTATTATTATATTACCTGCAAGATTAGAATCCTCTAGGTTATCGAAAAAACTAATACAAAATATAGGTGATAAGTCCTTAATTGAACATATGATAATTACTGCTAAAAAAATTAAAGATGCTCAAATTGTGGTTTCAACTGATTCTAAAATTATACAAAAATATGCAGACAGGCATTCAGTTAAATGTATTGTATCGACTAAAAAATTTAAAAATGGTACTGAAAGATGCTACTACACAGCAGAAAAATTGAATGCATCCAAGAAAGATATTATTGTAAATCTACAAGCCGATGAATTTAACATTAATCCAAATGAAATTCGAAAATTAATTAGACTCTTAAAACTATCTCCTGAAGTAAAAGTTGCAACTTTATTTTATGAGACAATATATGAAAATGAATATGCAAGTAAAGATTATGTAAAAGTCATTGTTGATAAAGAGCTTAAGGCAATTACATTTACAAGAAAACCGATTACTTCTATTGGATCTAAATATCTCATTCATCTAGGTGTTTATGCATTTACGTTTGAATCATTAAAACTTTATTCAACTCTTAAAGAATGTCATTACGAAAAAGAGGAGAGTCTTGAACAATTGAGAATGATTTGGAATAATGTACCAGTATATTGTGTACAGGTTAAAAATAACCAATCAATTGGAATTAATACTGCTCGTGATTTAGAAAAAGCTAGAGAATACTATGATAATTAAGAATGTTTGTATTACTGGAGCTGCAGGAAATATTGCATATTCCCTTGTATTCAGAATTTTATCTAATCTGCCATTTAATAATGTTGATAAAATTAATCTTAAATTACTAGATATCACACCAGCACAAAAAGCCTTAACTGGGCTACAGTTTGAGATCGATGATTGTGCATTTCCAACACTAAATAATATTACTATTACTGATAATGCTGAAAAAGCTTTTGAGGATACCGATTATATTTTAATGGTTGGTGCTAAACCACGATCAAAAGGTATGGAGAGGTCAGACTTAATTTTAGATAATGCCAACATTTTTAAATCTCAAGCAGAACTTATCAATAATTCTTGTAATCAATCGACTAAAATTATCGTTGTAGGTAACCCTGCAAATACGAATGCACTAATACTAAATCACAACACACCATCTATACCGAATTCAAATATAACCTCACTAATGAAACTTGATCATAACAGAGCAAAAAGTATTTTATCTTCGAAACTTGAAACTAAGGTTGAGAAAATAAAAAATATGATGATCTGGGGAAATCACTCTACCACACAAGTGCCTGATTTGTATAACTGTAATGTTGATTCTGTGCCTATAAGTATTGATGATAACTGGGTACATGATAGTTTTATTCCTAAAGTCCAAAAAAGAGGGGGAGAAATTATAGAGTACAGAGGTTTATCCAGTGCAGCATCCGCAGCGTCTGCAATTTATGATCATATAGATATATTGGAAAATGGATCAAATGATTGGGAGGCCATAGGAATTATGACTCAAGGGGAATATGATGTCACACCAGGCTTAATGTTTTCCTTACCGGTTGAAATTCATAATGGTGTTATTAATGTAATAAATAATATAAGTATAAATTCAAGCTTAATAAGTCTTATAAAAAAATCAGAAGACGAATTATTAAAAGAAAGAGATATTGTTAGGCAATATCTTCCATAGTTATTATTTCCAGTTTGTTATTATTTATATATAAATCCTCAAAGTTGCAGCTATCTCTTAATATACAATGTGATAATAAATTATTATCAAACGTGAAAACATCACCAATTAGTTCGCCAACACTCTCACCATCATTATTAATGATATTTTTTTCATCATTATGTGGAACTTTCAAAAATCCTAAATATACATGTTTTTTAACACTTCCAAGATAGTGCGTTCTTGCTACAACTTCCTGCCCTGTATAACAACCTTTTTTATAATTCACAGTATTAAGTTTGTCTGCATTTAGTACTTGAGGTATAAATTTCTCGATATCTTTTTCAGTGAGTCTGGTAAAAAGATTAAATAGATCAATAAGACACGTATAAGTTCCTGTGTATGACTGGATTTTAATATTATTTTCTGCGTTAGAATCTAAAACTATATACCTACATAGACTAGCAAATGAAGTTGACATATTTATCAAAATAGTTTTTTCATCAATTTTTTTATGAGTATAAATTTCTTGAAATTTTTCATCTGCTAATATCTTAATGGCCTCATTACCAATAATAGATAATACTTTTGCCTCAGTAATATGAACAAATTCTACGTCTGACATTAAAATATATTTTGATATTTTATCAATAAATATAGATACAATACTTTTTGGAAGTAACAATAAAATTGTTTCATCAACAAGTAAAACTTGTATGTTAGCAATTACTTTTCCTTGATGTGTGCAGTAAGATGAAAGTAAATATTTCTCTGAATCTAAACCAATAATATCGTTTGTTAATTGCCCTTGTAAGAACTTCTTGTTATCTTTTCCGTTCACTGCTAAGACAGCTAAATTTTCATCTAAAAAAGGACCATTATATTTTTCGATAATTTGTGATATTAATTTATCCATATAAGCTATTGATTATTATAAGTTATTTTTTATTATTTAATACACACCTTTCAGCAATAAGTATATCCTAATAAATTACTATTTATTTTAAAAATATTCTCATATAATAATCATCAAACTTAGATAGGGAATATCATGGCGAATAAGTCTAAAAAAAGTAAGCTTATAGTACCTAAAGACAAAGGTAAGAAACCTAAAGAAATTGGTGGTAGAAAGGGACCAGAACCAACTAGATATGGTGACTGGGAAAAGAATGGGCGTTGTGTAGACTTTTAGTTATGCTTATGACAAAAAGACCAATATCTCCGAGACCACTATCTCCACATTTACAGATTTATCGACCTCAGTTGACATCTTTGCTTTCTATTAGTCATAGGTTGACAGGTTTCGCATTAAGTATGATATTCGTTGTTATCTCTCCTGTACTACTGTATTTTTTAACTTACTCAAAAGAGACACACTCTATAGTAATAGCTATTTTAAAAAATGGATTTGTGAAAATGTTATTTTCTCTAGCAATGTTTGCTTTAATATATCATTTTCTTAATGGCATAAGACATTTAGCATGGGACGCTGGATATGGCTTGGATTTAGATAGTAGCTACAAATCTGGATACTTAGTTTTAGCCATGTCCTTAATAATAACATTTGTAATATTATTATTACTGGGAGCTATATAATGTCTTTGCAGCACTGGAAATTTCAAAGAATTAGCGCATTAATTATGATACCAGTGGTAATAGTGTCTATTTTATATTTGATTAATATCACCTCTCTTTCTTATGATGAATTAATCTTAGATCTTGGATCAACGTCTGGAACTATTATCGGCTCACTCTTTATTGGATTTATACTCTATCATAGTTGTATGGGTCTTGAAGTTATAATAGAAGACTATGTTCACACCGAGAGTGTACAAAAAGATTTAATTTCAATTACAAAACTTTTACACATCACTTCGTTTTTCATGACAGTTTTAATTTTAGCGAGTATATAATATGGATATAATAAAACATGAACATGATGTTCTAGTAGTAGGTGCAGGTGGTTCTGGTCTCAGGGCTTCAATGGGATTATCTCAATCTGATCTCTCAGTTGCATGTATCTCAAAAGTATTTCCTACCCGAAGCCATACAGTAGCTGCGCAGGGAGGTATTAGTGGAGCGTTAGGTAATATGGGAGAAGATGATTGGAGATGGCATATGTACGATACTGTCAAAGGTTCAGATTGGCTTGGCGATCAAGACTCAATTGAATACATGTGTAAAAATGCTGTTGATTCTATAATTGAACTTGAACATTATGGTGTTCCTTTTTCTAGAACTGAGGAAGGGAAAATATATCAAAGACCATTTGGTGGAATGACAACAGAATACGGTAAAGGTATTGCACAAAGAACCTGTGCTGCTGCTGACAGAACTGGTCATGCTATCTTGCACACCCTCTATACACAATCATTAAAGAATGATGTAGATTTTTTTATAGAGTACTTTGTTATTGATTTATTATTCGAGGAAGATAAGTGTGTTGGCGTTTTAGCATGGTGTTTAGAAGATGGAAAGATTCATTTATTTCAATCTCATATGGTAATTCTTGCGACAGGTGGGTATGGTCGTGCATATTTATCATCGACCTCTGCTCATACCTGTACTGGAGACGGTAATGGAATGGTACTAAGAGCTAATTTACCACTTCAAGATATGGAATTTATCCAATTTCACCCTACCGGCATATACGGGGCAGGTTGTTTAATAACAGAAGGCGCAAGAGGTGAAGGAGGATACCTTACAAACTCTGAAGGGGAGAGATTCATGCCAAATTATGCCCCTAATGCAAAAGATTTAGCTTCCAGAGATGTTGTTAGTAGAGCTATGCAAATGGAAATAAATGCTGGCAGAGGTGTTGGTACAGAAAAAGATCATGTACATTTACATCTTGAACATCTTGATAATGAAATTATTCATGAAAAACTCCCTGGAATTACTGAAACAGCTCAAATATTCGCTGGTGTTGATGTAACTAAAGAACCTATACCTGTAATACCTACCGTACATTATAATATGGGCGGTACGCCTACAAATTATAAAACTGAAGTATTATCGAAAGATAATACTGTAGTAGGTGGTTTAATGGCAGTTGGTGAAGGAGCTTGCGTATCAGTTCATGGCGCTAATAGACTAGGTTCTAATTCACTTCTTGATTTAATTGTCTTCGGAAGATCTGCAGCTGATAGAGCCATTGAAGTATTGAAAGATAAACCAAACTCGCATCCCAAGATAACTCAATCATCAATTGATAAAATTCTTACTAGATTTGAAGGTGTGAGAAATTCTAGCGGAGACATCAATCCTTCAGAAATAAGGGATTCTATGCAAAGAGCAATGCAAAGATATGCTCCAGTATATCGAAACCAAGAGACAATGGATGAAGGTATAAAAATTATGAAAGGACTTTTCAATGATTTTAATAATATTAAGCTATCAGACTCGTCATTAGTTTGGAATACTGACTTAGCTGAAACATTGGAACTTAATAATCTACTATATCAGTCACTTGCAACATTGTACTCTGCATCAATTAGAACAGAAAGTAGGGGTAGTCATGCCAGGGATGATTATCCTGATAGAGATGATGAAAATTGGCTAAAACATACACTTGTAACTGTCGATAATACAGGCAATCCTAGTTATTCTTATAGAGATGTTCAGCTTGAAACATTGACGGATGAGATGGAAACAGTAGCTCTAAAAGCAAGAACATACTAGCTACCAATCACCTATCTTTGAAGTAACAAAAGTATCATTTTGTACTATAGTTTTACTTAATTCATTTAAACTATTGATTATTATGAAGTATTTTTGAATATATTATACATACTATTCTTCATTCCGTATGTGTTAATAAATTACTATTTATTTTAAAAATATTCTCATATAATAAGCTTCAAACTAGGATAGGGAATATCATGGCAAATAAGTCTAAAAAAAGTAAGCTTTTAGCATACAGTCAAGTTGGGAAGTGTATAGAGATTGACACAAGAAAAGGAGAGCAGTCTTATGGCTGAATTCACACTACCAATCAATTCTATTGTCAAAAAGGGTAAAACATTCTCTGATATTAATAAATCTGAAAATATGATGACCGTGGAGGTTTATAGATACAATCCGGATAATAAAAGTAATCCATATACTGACACATACTTGCTAAATAAAGATAATTTTGGCCCAATGGCTCTCGATGTTTTAATATATATTAAAAGTAAAATAGATCCTTCATTAACATTCAGAAGATCATGCAGAGAGGGAATATGCGGTTCATGCTCAATGAATATAAATGGCACAAATAATCTTGCATGCATAACAGATATCTCCAGTGAGACTAAATTGAAGGTCTATCCGCTGCCTCATATGCCAGTCATAAAAGATTTAGTACCAGATTTAACTAATTTTTATGCTCAATACAAATCTATCAAACCTTGGCTAATTACGGACAAAAAACCTGATAAGGAACATATTCAGTCTCAGGAGGATCGTAGTAAATTAGATGGTCTATTTGAATGCGTACTATGTGCATGCTGCTCAACAAGCTGTCCGAGTTATTGGTGGAACTCAGATAAATATTTAGGGCCTGCAACACTAATGCATGCATATAAATGGATAATCGATAGCCGTGATACTGCTAAAGATGAGAGACTGTCTAGTATTGCTGATACATTTAAATTATATAGATGTCATACAATAATGAACTGTACAAAGACCTGTCCAAAAAATCTCAATCCTGCAAGAGCAATATCAGAAATCAAGAAAATGCTTGTAAAAGCTTAGTATGATTTTACAAAAACTTCGCTGGAAATCTAGAAAAGGCATTAGAGAGCTAGATATACTCTTACAAAGTTTTCTTGATAATGAATTTACAAAACTTGATAATTCAGATAAAAAAATTTTTGAAGAATTAATTGAAATTGAGACTTATGATTTACTAAATGCTATTACTGGAAAATCTAGCTATGATGTTAGGTATAAATCAATAATAAAAAAGCTATCAAAACTTTCGACATTAAATAATGGCAAGAAATAGAATCAGGCTAGGCGTAAATATTGACCATATTGCTACTATCAAAACAAATAGAAAAACGCCTTATCCGTCCTTAATTGATGCAGTTCATATTGCTGAGAGAAATGGTGCAGATTTAATCACCGTTCATCTAAGAGAAGACAGAAGACATATTCAAGATCAAGACTTATTAGAAATAAAAAAAAATGCAAATTTATTAAATCTTGAAATGGCATTGACCAGTGAAATGATTGCAATTTGTTTAAAAATAATGCCAGATTTCTGTTGTATTGTTCCTGAAAAAAGACAAGAACTTACAACTGAAGGTGGTTTAGACATAAAAGGAATGAGTAATGAAAAATTTAATTTTTTAACTAAATCTATTCAAAAAATACAATCCAATAACATAGACACCTCTTTGTTTATTGATCCTGAGACTGACCAGATTGATTTATGTGTTAAAGCAGGTGTAAAAATCATTGAACTGCATACTGGCACATATGCTGATGCTCAAGATGAAAAAGTTCAAGCAGATGAACTTAAGAGGCTTGAAAGTGCTGCCGAGTATGCATCAAATAATGGCATACGCGTTCATGCTGGACATGGCTTAAACCTATCTAATTTGTCAAAAATATGTAAAATACCTCAAGTGAAAGAATTAAATATTGGGCATGCAATAATAGCAGACTCTATTTTTAAAGGCTTTGAAAAATCAGTACAAGACTTTAGGAGTGCAATTGATAATGGTTGAAGGTATTGGAATTGATTTAGTTGACAAGTATCGTTTTAAAAATTTGGTTGATAAATTTGATAATAAATTTGCTTTGAAAATATTATCTAATTTTGAGTATCATGAGTATTTAAATGTCACAAATAAAATTGATTATTTATCTAAGAGATTTGCAGCTAAGGAGGCATTTTCTAAAGCTTTAGGAACTGGTTTATACAGGGATGGTATTTTTCCTAAATACATAACAATTTCACATGATTCTTTTGGAAAACCATTCTTAAATTTATCTGAACAAATTAATAATAAGATTTTAAAAAAATATAAAAACATACAACTATCAATTAGTGATACTAATAGTCAATCTGTTGCATTCGTCATTATAGAAATATGAGTGATATTGAAAAATATATAGGTAATACACCACTGGTCCTAATTGATAAAATAGGCACTAATTTAATTTATGGAAAACTTGAAGGTAATAATCCTGCCGGATCCATTAAAGATAGACCTGCTATTAAGATGATTAAAGATGCAGAAGAAAAAGGTTTGATAAAAAAAGGAGATACTTTAATCGAAGCTACAAGCGGAAATACAGGTATAGCCTTAGCAATGGCAGCGTCAATAAGAGGTTTTAAAATAAAACTTATCATGCCTGAGACCGCATCAATAGAAAGAGTTAAAACTATGAAGGCATACGGCGCAGAGGTAATTCTGGTTTCAAAAGAAGAAGACATGGAGGGTGCAAGAGACCTTGCTGCGAACATGTCTAAAAATAATGAAGGATTTATACTAGATCAATTTTCTAATAATTCAAATTATCTCTCACATTATGAAAGCACAGGACCAGAGATATGGGATCAAACAAATAATAATATTACACATTTTGTATCAGCCATGGGTACAACAGGAACAATTACCGGGGTATCAAGATATCTTAAAGAAAAAAATAATAGTATTAAAATTATTGGTGTCCAACCAACAGAAGGTTCACGAATTCCTGGTATAAGAAGATGGAAGCCTGAATATGTTCCAAAGATTTTTGAAAATGCACTTGTAGATGAAATTATTGATATCACACAGAAAGATGCAGAGGATGCAATGATTTATCTATCAAGCCAACAAGGTTTGTTTGTTGGAATGTCTGCAGGCGCAAATGTTTTTATCTCAAAAACTATTGCTAGTAATCTAGAAAATGCAATTATTGTCACAATATTATGTGACAGAGGGGATCGTTATTTATCGAAAATCTAATTTAGGTTAATTTCTAAATTATCACCCGCAGTAAGATATTTCTTATTCTTTAAATTATTATCTTTAATTAAATCTTTTTTAGAAATTCCAAAACCTCTAATAATTTGTTCGTATCTCTCACCAGAGCTGACAACATAACGTAATTTATTAATTGATTTATCTTTATTTAATATTGGACTGCGAAGTTTAATTTTCACTAGATTATTTACTTTAAGTACTGTTTTTTTGTTGGCATCATTCCATTGCAAAAGGTTTTTTAATGAAACATCATATTTTTTAGCTATCTTATACCAGTTGTCATATCGTTTAACAATATGATTAAAGGTTATTTGTTTTTTATTTATATAGTACTTAACTTTATTAATAACAATAAAATCTTTTTCTATATTAGTAAACTCAGAAGGAATTCTTATTTTTTGATTTATATATATTACGTCTTTAGATAATCCATTTACTTTTTTTATTGCATTAATTTTTACGTTATAAATTCTTGATATTTTATATAAACTATCTCCTTTTTGTACTTTATGAACCTTATTCTTATATATTGATTTCGAAATTTTATTATATCTTTCTCTAAATACCTTTGATATTTGATTCGGAAGTAAGAGAGTGTTTTGTTGAGCAGGATCTATAATCCACGTACTAAAACCAGGATTTAACTTAGTTAATTCTTCAATTGATAAGCCTGTAATAATAGAAAGTGTTTGAAAGTCTATAGGATCATAAATTTTGACTTTTTGTGTATATCTTTTATTTTGTATATCCGGAATTTTAAAACCATATTTAGCTGGATTATAAATAATTTTTGAGAGAGCTAATAATCTAGGAACATACAATTCAGTTTCTCTAGGAAGATTTAAATCCCAATATGAAGGCTTGCCAAAAAGTTTATTAGCTCTATCTATTGCCTTTCCAACATTACCTGCACCAGTGTTATATGAGGCAATTGCCAGTAACCAATTACCTTTAAAGTGTCTATGCATATCGCCGAGAAAATAGGTTGCAGCTCTTGTTGACTCTAAGACATCACGTCTACCATCGTATAGCCAATTCATTTTAAGACCGTATTCTCTAGCAGTAGGAGGAATGAACTGCCAAATTCCAGCAGCTCTTGACGCAGAATAAGCAAATGGCTGAAAACCACTCTCAACCATAGGTAGTAGGGCTAACTCATGAGGTAGGTTTCTTTTTTCTAAATAAGTTAAAATATGATGTAGATATGGTCTCGATCTCTCAATCGATCTATAGACGAAATCTTTATTTCTTTTCATCCACTTTAGCTCTTCAGTAATTCTTGATGAGTTGATATCTCGAAAACAGAAACCAGATTTCATCCTATTCCAAATGCTCTCGAAATTTTTACCTTGTAATGTTCTAGTTTCACAAGTACTTTTATTGCTAAAAGAAGCTCTATCTGTGGATAATTTTGATAAGGATTCTATGGATGTATGTTGACAGCCAGATAGTAATACAATGACGAAAATAAAAATATATTTTTTATGCACTCATATCAATTTATCATATGGTATTATTTAATTCTACATTAATGATTTTACAAGAAAACAATAATACAAAAGTTCAATTGAAAAAATGGTACAAAGAGCCTGCAGGACAGCATTATAAAAAAATCATCACTGATGAGCTAGGTGCCATCAAAGATCTTTATCAAGGGAGACATACTCTATTTTGTGGATCTTCTGAGTATAAGAAAATTTTTCAAAAAAATAAAAGTGGCACTTTCTTTAGTATTGATGAAGATGTGCTTATTTCTAGCTCTAATTTATCAAAAAAACTTCCATTTGAAGATAATTCTCATGACGTTATCGTTTTATCTCATGGACTTGAGTATACCCACAATCCTTATCTTTTAATGCGAGAAATAGACAGAATTGCAACTGATAACGCGACTATAGTTTTAATAGGGTTTAATAAGTTTAGTTTATGGTCATTAATAAAAGTAATTTCATCAAAACCACCATGGAATATTAATTTTTTATCCCCTTATAGAATCAAGGAATGGTTTAAAATTTTAGAATACACAATGAACTATCATAAAACATTTGGATTTTTGCCTTTTCTTGGAAAAAATTTAACGTCTTTTTTGACTAATTTGTCTTTTCTACATAAAGTTATCCAGAACCAATTTGGAGGTCTTTTTTTATTCACATACAGAAAAAAAGTAGTTCCATTAACTCCACAAAAAGTTATTTTTAATAAAAATATCAAGATATCAAATTTAGCAAAGAACAATTTATGATAAAGATTTATACTGATGGTGCATGTAGTGGAAATCCTGGTCCTGGAGGATGGGGTTTTGTGATACTAGAGGGCGATAATATCGAAAAATATTCTGGTGGAGAATTATCTACAACAAACAATAGAATGGAGCTTACAGCCGCGATTAAAGCTATCGAACATGTTGATGCAGATAAAGAAATAGAGCTTTATACTGACTCCACTTATGTCATGAAAGGGATAACTGAGTGGATAACTAATTGGAAAAAAAATAATTGGAGGACAAATTCTAAAAAACCTGTTTTAAACAAAGATCTTTGGTTAAAATTAGATGAGTATAATATGGAATATAATATTAATTGGACATGGGTCAGAGCGCATCAAACTGATAACTCTAATGATAGTGTCTATAATAATATGGCAGATGAGCTAGCTACATCTGCGATAAAAAAATGAGATACGTCGTACTTGATACAGAAACAACTGGTCTTGATCCGGATGATGGACATAAAATTATTGAAGTTGGCTGTATTGAGATTTTAAACAGAAATGTAACAGAGAATACATTTCATAGATATATTAATCCTGAAAGAGAAATTGATATAGAAGCATCAAAAGTACATGGACTAACATATAGTAACTTAAAAGATAAACCAGTTTTTAGAGAAATTTTCAAAGATTTTTTAGATTATATATCAGATTCTCCTATTATTATTCACAATGCACCATTTGATATTGGCTTTTTAAGAAAAGAATATAGCTACTTTGAAAATGACACAAAATTTATAAGTAATGAGATAATAGATAGTTTAAAACTTGCAAGAAAAATTAGTCCGGGAAAAAGAAATACTCTGGATGCATTGTGCGATAGATATTCAATTGATAACACTGATAGGACTTTTCATGGCGCATTGCTCGATGCCCGATTATTAGCATTCGTTTATCTAAAAATGACTATTGGTCAAAATAATTTTGATAATTTAACTTCTGAATCAATTATGCCAACTATCAATCATGATAATAAATTAAAAAAATTTCGTATCATTCAGGCAAATGAGAAAGAAATTGAACTTCATGAAAACTATTTCAAACAGGGCTAGCGAGCTTTTGTAACTCTATCTTTTTGTCTTTGCCAGTCTTTGTTTTTTTGATCCATTCTCTTATCATGTAACTTCTTACCCTTTGATAGAGCAACTTCAATCTTAATAATGCCTTTTTTTACATAAATTTTAATTGGAACGATAGTCAATCCTTTTTGACTTACTTGCCCCTGTAACATGTTAATCTCTTTCCTATTGAGTAATAATTTTCTTTTTGAGACAGGATTCTGGGGAGAAGAACTATCTTTTGTATCAAGTGCTTTTATATGCGCATTTAATAGATAGATTTCGTCTTTTACAATAGTTATATAACTTTCAGATAATTGCCCATTACCATTCTTGAGACTTTTAACTTCCCAGCCAGATAATACAAGTCCAGCTTCTATTTTTTTTAGAAAACTATATTTGTAACCTGCTTTTTTGTTATTACATAAGACATTCATAAATACATCACTTGAGGTATAATAATAACATAACATTTAGGAGCAAAATCATTTCTAATAAAAGAATGTCAATACATGGACAATGGTCCTCAAAAATTTTTTTTATATTTGCAGCAACTGGTTCAGCAGTTGGACTTGGAAATATATGGAAATTTCCATATGTAACAGCTGAGAGTGGCGGAGGGGCATTTGTATTAATTTATATAGCTAGCGTGATTTTTTTAGCATTACCAATTATGTGCGCAGAAATACTTATTGGTAAAAGAGGTAAACAAAATCCTGTTAATAGTTTGAGAACTTTATCTAGTGAAGCTAGTTATTATTATAAAAAAGAATCCGATTCACTTCTTAATCGAACTACCACTATAAAGAAACAGTTTGAAAATATCGATATTTTCTCTAACTGGGAATTGGTTGGATGGATGGGTATTCTAGCAGGATTATTTATACTATCATTTTATAGTGTTATAGCTGGTTGGACTATATCGTATATTATTGAATCTATTACTGGCGCCTTTTATTTAATTTCTGCCGCGGACGCAAGCACTAAATTTATTTCTTTGATATCTGATCCTGAAAAGCTAGTCTTATGGCATACATTATTTATGATACTTACTTGTTATATTGTATCTAAAGGTATTAAAAGGGGCATAGAGAATGCTATTAAATTTTTAATTCCTGGTTTATTTTTAATTCTTATTGCTTTAGCTATATACACTTCTCACTTATCAGGTTTCACGCAAGCAATGAATTATTTTTTTATTGCAGATTTTGATAAGGTAAATAGTGATGTAGTTTTATCTGCAATGGGCATGGCATTTTTTTCATTAAGTATAGGCATGGGCTCGCTCATGATTTATGGTTCTTATCTGCCTGATGATACATCAATATTTCAAGTGAGTGCTGCCGTTGCATTTTTTGATACATTTGTTGCTATTCTTGCTGGAATCATTATATTTCCAATTGTTTTTACATATAATCTAGACCCAAGTGTTGCAGGTCCAGGATTAATATTTGAAACACTCCCAATTGCTTTTGGAGCAATGAATTATGGAACGTTTATAGCATCAGCCTTTTTTGTATTATTATTTTTTGCTGCAATCACATCATCTATCTCTCTTATAGAACCCGCGATTACATTTGTAGTAGAAAAATTTTCTATATCACGCTTGTATGCCACTAACCTTCTGGGTCTATTTACATGGCTCTTGGGTATATTTACTGTTTTATCATTTAATCATTTATCTGATTTTAAAATATTTGGCATGACTATATTCGATAATCTTGATTATTTAACTTCAAAGATTATGCTGCCTCTTGGAGGGCTGCTCATGGCTTTATTTGTTGGATATGTAATGAATAAATTAATTGTATTTAACGAGTTAAAAGGAAGCAGAATATTATTAAATTTATGGTATATGCTTTTGAAGATTTTATCACCAATCTTAATAGTAATTATATTTGTTGAAGGAATAATCTCATAATGAAAAGAATTTATAAAGAAGAGGATATTAATTTAGAAATTCCAATAATATTTAACCTAATAAACAAAATTGAAAATTATCCTAATTTTTTACCATGGTGTACAAAGACAGAAGTAGAACATGAATCAGAAAATGTTATTAATGGTAAAATCTTTATTTCAAAAAGTTTTATCAAATGGAATTTTTCGACAAAAAATAGAGTCGAAAAAAACAAATCAATCAATTTGTCATTAATAGATGGCCCTTTCGAAGAGCTAAATGGTAAGTGGTCTTTTGAAAAAATTGATAAAAATAATACAAAAGTTTCATTAGAAATAAATTATAAATTTAAAAATACACTAATAGAATTATCTATAGAACCAATTTTTACGACTATAATGAATTCCATATTACAATCTTTCGTTAGTCAGGCATTTAAAGAAAAATATAATGATTAATATATATATATGTGATTTAAAATCAAATAATAAAACCAAGCATATACTTATTGAAAAAAATACAACAATTTCAGATCTCCTTGATATGATACTAAGGACATCAGAGGACATAAATGTTGGTGTTTTTGGAAAACTAGTAGATAAATCTTATACACTTCAAGACAATGATAGGGTAGAATTTTATGATAAGATATTAATTGATCCTAAAATTGAGAGAAAAAATAAAACAAGAAAATGAGTGATATAAAGGACAATATTAGCACACTTAAGGAGGCTGGATTAAAAGTCACCCATTCACGCTGTAAGATATTAGAAATATTTCAGTCATCGCCTGGAGAACATTACACAGCTGATAAACTCAAAGATTTATTAATTGATAATGGAGAGACTATTGGTTTAGCCACTATTTATCGAGTTCTTACTCAGCTAGAAATGGCTAATCTTATTCAGAAAAATAACTTTGATGATAACCAGTCTGCATATGAAATAAAAAAATCACATCATGATCATTTAATTTGTACCAAATGTGGAGATATAATAGAGTTTGTTAATGAGGATCTTGAAATACTTCAGGAGAAAATTTCAAGTAAATATAATTTTACTTTGAAATCCCATGTTATGACACTATTCGGTGTTTGTAAAAAATGCAGATAAGCATTATGACTTAATATCATACTTTAGCTTTTGTGAGAGCGCTTTAAAATAATCATAATCACAAGGATGTATTATATTTAAAACTCTATTGGCTTTTCGGATTTCTACTAGTTCAGGATTTTGAATCGTTAAATTATTTGCACCATCGAATGTTACTTGTGAATGTTTTACAGATTTTTTATTAATTTTAATTGAAACTTTATCATTACTATTAATAATTATAGACCTTTGTCCGTATGAATGAGGTGCAATAGGGACAATACAAATTACGTTTGATTTAGGACTCACAATAGGACAACCATTTGACATTGCATATGCTGTTGAGCCAGTTGGTGTAGAAATAATAACTCCATCTGATCTTTGTTTAGTTATCAGATTTTTATTCACAAGAACATCTGTTTCTATCATTTTCAATCTACCACAATTATTTACAACTATATCATTAAGCGAAATAGATTTAATTAATCCTTCGCTAGAATAAACAGTCCCTAAAAGCATCATTCTTTTGTCAACAATATAATTACCATTAAGTATCTCAACCATCTTAGATTGTAATTGTTTTTTATCAAGATCGGCTAAAAAACCTATTCTTCCAAAGTTTAAACCAAGTACAGGGATAGATTTTTTATAAGCATATTTTGATGCTGAGATGAAAACACCATCACCTCCAATTGATAGTACAAGGTCATATTTTTTATTACTAACTTCATTATCTAACTTTTCTAAAGCATAAGTATCTAAATATGAACAGTTCTTTGTTAAATAATTCAAAATACGTGTGGTTTCTGATTTATTTAAAAATGATGAAGATGTATAAACTAATATTTTTTTAAACTTTTTCAATATAATCCTCTAGTAAAAATTAATAATAAAGTAATATGATTATATATGAATAAAACTTTAGAAAAACTAAAAAAAATACATGATTTATGCATTAATAACAATCTTACAATTTCAACAGCTGAATCATGTACAGGTGGATACATTGCAAAATATTTAACTGATAACACTAATTCTTCTCATTATTTTAAAGGTTCCATAATTGCCTACTCAAATGAAGTTAAAACAAAAATCCTGAGAGTACCGCATGATAAAATAAAGAAACATGGTGCTGTCTCAAGAGAAGTAGCAATTTCTATGGCTAGTGGAGTTTTAAAAATTATAAATTCTGATATAGCTATATCTGTCACTGGAATAATGGAAAAAAGCGATGATCAATCCGGCAAGAATACACAGGTTTTTATATCTATAAAATCACTAAAGAATGAGGATATATTTCATTTTAGTCTAGATGGAAATAGAGATGCTAATCGAGAAAAAACTGTATATCATGCATTTTGCTGCTTATACGATTTCATTAACAAACATTACTTGCTATCATAGATTATTCAA